>CDZQ01002857.1_pt1 | contig 122681 bp, 108 predicted proteins | sample 554831 | NCBI WGS metagenome assembly CDZQ01 (sample SAMEA3182112, study PRJEB8094) | gut metagenome | biome: human; feature: gut; material: Stool; isolation source: human stools | place: Canada | collected 2013-05-06 | reverse complement strand
TTATTATATTAATATTAATATTTATTTTCAATAGCGGAGGATACAATTATTATGAAAATTCTTGTTATCAACTGCGGCAGCTCATCTCTTAAATTCCAGCTTATCAATATGGAAGATGAGTCTGTTATATGCAAGGGTACAATTGAAAGAATAGGCCTTCCCATTGAGGGCGGCGAGAAAAATATTATTTACCATGTTGGTGAAGAAAAACTGATTTTTGACCGTGAGGTGCCGTCTCATATAGATGCATTCAATACGGTTATGGAGCTCATGACACAGAGTGATCTCAAAGTTCTTGAATCTCTTGATGAGATAGATGCTGTAGGTCACAGAGTTGTTCAGGGCGGTGAAAAATATACAAAGAGCGTTTTGTTTGATGAAACAGTTGTAAAGGATGTTGAGAGCATGATACCTCTCGCACCTCTTCACAATCCGGCAAACCTTCAGGGTTATGAGGCATGTCTTTCACTTCTCGGCCCCAAGGTTCCGCAGGTTGCCGTTTTTGATACGGCTTTTCACAGCACAATGCCTCCTATGGCATACATGTATGCTCTTCCTTATGAGTATTTTGAAAAATATGGTATCCGCCGCTACGGATTTCACGGTACTTCCCATAAATATGTAAGCGCCCGCTGTGCGGAAAAAATGGGCGAAAACATTGAGAAGATTAAAATGATTACCTGCCATCTCGGCAACGGTTCATCAATCGCCGCAATCAAGTTCGGCAAGGTATTCGATACATCAATGGGCTTTACTCCTCTTGACGGCTTCATGATGGGTACACGCTCAGGCGGTATTGATCCTTCTGTTGTTACATTCCTTCAGCAGAAACTGAGCCTTACTCCTAAGCAGGTAGAGGAAATACTTAATAAGCAGTCTGGTGTAAGCGCTATCTCAGGCGGTTACTCTGATGACCGTGATATTGTTGCAAAGCAGAATGAGGGCGATGAAAGAGCTATTTTGGCTCATGAAATGCAGGCTTATCAGATTGCTAAATATATAGGTTCTTACGTTGCCGCCATGAATGGCGTTGATGCAATCGTATTTACCGGCGGTATCGGTGAAAACGGTTTCTGGCTTCGTGCTAAAGTTTGTTCTTACCTCGGTTTTCTGGGCGTAAACATCAACCAGTCCGTAAACCAGAAAGCTGTTAAGGGCGTTGAAGCTGAACTCAGCATGCCGAACGACAAAGTAAGAGTATTTGTACTTGCAACTAATGAGGAACTTATGATTGCAAGGGATACAAAGGAAATTGTAGATAATTTAAAATAATTGCAAAGGAGGAGACTTGATGCCTGAAATCAAATATGAAATCACTGAGCATATCGGTGTTATTTCCGAAACAGCCAGAGGCTGGACAAGGGAAGTCAATATGATTTCGTGGAACGGACGTGATCCCAAAATCGATGTTAGGGATTGGTCACCCGATCATTCTAAAATGAGCAAGGGCTTAACTTTCACAAAAGAAGAAATCATCGAACTTAAAAAGCTTGTTGACAAGCTTTAATTAAGGGATTTTAAGGGCAGCTTAGTCTTATAGGTTGCCCTTGAAATTTTGTTTAAGAAGATTATAATATCATTTGATATTTAATATATAGAGGAAGTAAATTAAATGGAATGGACATCTTTAAATGATTTAAGAGAAAAATATCTTTCATTTTTTGAAAGTAAAGGACATCTCAGATTGCCCAGCTTTTCACTGGTGCCTGAAAACGATAACAGCCTTCTGCTGATAAATTCAGGTATGGCACCTATGAAAAAATTCTTTACAGGTGAGGTCACACCGCCGTCAAGAAGAGTAACTACATGTCAGAAATGTATAAGAACACCTGATATTGAAAGAGTAGGTAAAACGGCTCGTCACGGCACTTATTTTGAGATGCTCGGCAACTTCAGCTTCGGTGATTATTTTAAACATGAGGCCACTGCCTGGGCTTGGGAGTTCTGCACAAAAGTGCTTGAAATGCCTGAGGATAAACTTTGGGTTACCATATATGAAAATGATGATGAAGCATTTGATATTTGGACAAAAGAGGTTGGCGTTGACCCGTCTCATATCGTAAGACTTGGCAAGGAAGATAATTTCTGGGAGCACGGTCAGGGTCCATGCGGTCCCTGCAGTGAAATATATTTTGACCGCGGTGAAAAGTACGGATGCGGAAAACCTGACTGCGGTCCCGGCTGTGACTGCGACAGATACACTGAATTTTGGAACAATGTTTTCAGCCAGTTCAATAATGACGGCAACGGCAATTATACCGAACTCGTTCAGAAAAATATTGATACCGGTATGGGACTTGAACGTCTTGCATGTATCCTTCAGGGCGTAGACAACCTCTTTGAGGTAGATACTGTTCAGAATATCATGAAAAAGATATCGGAGCTTGCAGGTGTCAAATATCATGATGATGATAAAAAAGATGTTTCGCTCCGTGTAATTACTGACCATATCCGTTCATCTGTGTTCATGATCGGCGACGGTGTTATTCCGTCTAATTCAGGCAGAGGATATGTGCTGAGAAGACTTATCAGACGTGCTTGCCGTCACGGCAGACTCCTCGGTATTGACAAACCTTTCCTTTATAAAGTTGTTGATACGGTTATAGATGAGAATGTGTGCGAGTATGATTACCTTGAGGGCAAGAGAGAGATAATCCGCAAGGTTATCGAGGCGGAAGAAAAGTCTTTCGGAAAAACTATTGACGCAGGTCTTGCGCTTCTTGAAGAATATATTGATAAGATGGAGGGCAATGTTTTCTCAGGTGAGGATGCATTTAAGCTGAATGACACATATGGTTTCCCGCTTGATCTTACAAAGGATATCCTTGAAGAGCGTGGAATTGTAGTTGATGAAGATAAGTTTAATGCACTTCTTGCTAATCAGAAATCAACTGCCCGTGCCGCAAGAAAAGACGCAGGTGCAGATGCATGGAAAAACGAAAGCATTAAGATAGACTGCGATAAGACTGTATTTACAGGTTATACTGATTTCGAATCCGAAAGTAAAGTTATGGCTCTTATCAATTCAAAGGGCGAACTCAGCAATATGCTTGGTGCAGGAGACGAAGGTACTGTTGTACTTGATAAAACTCCTTTCTACGCTGTTTCAGGCGGCCAGGTAGGTGACAGCGGCGTTATCAGCTGCGGAGATAATGTATTCATCGTTGCCGATACCTCAAAAAATGCAGACGGTATTTATCTTCATGCGGGCAGCGTTTCAAAGGGAATAATAAGTGTGGGCGATAAAGTTAATGCTTCTTTGAATGAAAAACGCAGAGAGGCTATAATGAAAAACCACACAGCGGCTCATCTGCTTCAGGCGGCACTCCGTCAGGTGCTCGGAAATCATGTTGAGCAGGCAGGTCAGCTTGTAAATGAGCATGAAGTTCGTTTTGACTTTACTCATTTTAACCCCATGACTTCTGATGAAATCAAGCAGGTGGAATTCCTTGTAAATGATTTCATTATGAAAGCCGTTCCTGTTGAAATGAAAGAAATGCCGATAGAAGAAGCTAAGAAACTCGGCGCAATGATGCTCTTCGGTGAAAAATACGGAGATATTGTAAGAGTTGTAAAAGCGGGCGATTTTTCACTTGAGTTCTGCGGTGGTACTCATGTTGCAAACAGCGGTCAGATAGGTCTTTTCAAGATTGTATCAGAATCATCTGTTGCCGCCGGTGTACGCCGTATTCAGGCTGTTACGGGCTTTGGTCTTCTGAAGTATCTTAATTCGGGTGAAAATGTAGTTAAAGCCGTATCATCAATTCTCAAAACAGGCGAAAGCGAGATACAGCACCGAATCACAGCCGTTGTTAACGAACTGCACGAAAAAGATAAGACAATTCAGAAACTCAATGTTGAGCTTTCAAAACTTAAGAGTGCGGACGCATTTTCTAAACCAGTCAAAATAGGTGATATTGAGCTCTATGTTGGCAGGGTAGACGGAACTACACCCGATGCTCTTCGCAAAATGGGCGATGAATTAAAGGAGAAGAGCGGCAATACTGTTGGCATTATTGCCGGCGTGCTCGGCGATAAGGCTTCCATAGTAGCTGTAAGTGCAAAGGATGCAGTAGCCATGGGCGTTAAAGCAGGCGATCTCGTTCGTGAAGTAGCAAAGCTTGCCGGCGGCGGTGGCGGCGGACGTCCCGATTCAGCTATGGCTGGTGCTAAAGATATAACCAAACTTGACGATGCTCTTTCTAAAGCAGCCGATATTGTTAAGGATATGATAAAATAGGAGGAGAACAGTATGTGTTTGTTTTGTGAAATAATCAACGGAAATATTCCCTCAAACAAGGTTTATGAGGATGAAATGGTTTATGCTTTCAAAGACATAAATCCCGTTGCTCCCGTTCATGTTCTTGTTGTTCCAAAGGTTCATATTGACAGCGTTAATGAACTCACACCTGAAACATCAAAATATGTTGCGCACATATTTGAAAAAATCCCTGAGATAGCAAAATCACAGGGAATAGACAGTTACAGAATTATTAACAATTGCGGAAAAGACGCCGGTCAGTCAGTAATGCACCTGCATTTCCACCTTATCGGCGGAGTTGAACTCGGAGAAAAGATTTTATGAGCGAAGAATATTACGAATTAAACATAGCGGGGCTTAAGAGAAAACTGAAAAAGTTTCCTGTAAATGATAAACTTGACATCGCGGCTTTTATACTGTTCGGTGATGTTGAGCTTACAGAACACTGCGCAAAAGAACTGTTAAAGCGTGTACCTGATTTTGATTATATACTTACCCCGGAGGCAAAAAGCATTCCGCTTGCTTATGAGATGAGCCGCCTGAGCGGAAAAAAGTATATAGTAATCAGAAAAAGCGTAAAGGTTTATATGGATAACCCTGTTGATATCAGCGAAAGCTCTATCACTACCAAAGGCTCTCAGCATTTGTATCTCGGTCATGAGGACGGGGATCTCCTAAAAGGAAAGAAAGTACTTATAGTAGACGATGTAATTTCAACAGGAGAATCTTTGTCTGCCTGCAAAAAAGTTGCAGATGCTTTTGATGCGGAGATAGTCGGCTGCTGTGCACCTCTTGCAGAAGGTGATGCTGCAGACAGAAAAGATATCATATACCTTGAAAAACTGCCGTTGTTTTTCAAATAATCAGCATTTATGCGGTGATAAAAATGAAAAAAATAATATCCGTATTCATGTGTTTTGCTCTTGTTCTTATTTTTTCTTCATGCTCGGCTAATGAGTTAAAGAATGAGAATAACAATGCAACAACAGACTCTATAACTGAGGAAAGCGAAACTCATCTTTCCGCAAGCGACATAGCTGCAGAAAACGGTTTTGTACCGTTTACCTGTTTAGAAGAGGATGAGTTTTCCGTATTCTGCATAAAAGGCGATGTTTCGTACAGTGTTGATACAAAAACAAATTCGCTTATAAAAGCGAAAGACGGTTCAGAGCAGAGCGTTGTCGTTTTTGACGATACGGTTAAGAACTGTATTATGGTCGGCAATGCTGTCTATATCGATTGCGAGAACGGACTTTACCGTCTGCCTGTTGATGATAACGGAGAGTGTGATACGGAAAATTTATCGGTAGTTCTGAATGAAGTTTCGGGCATACCTGTATATTGCCTTGAAAACAAAATGGCAGTCCGTGTTCATGGCGTCCAGGATGACAGTTATGTTCTTCTGAATACACAGACCGGCGAATATGAAGCAACTTATGATTTTAATAATTATTTATCATCGGATGATTCTCCGGCAGGTTTAATTTCGTCAGATAAGGCAGAAGCGGCTGCTTTTTCTGAAATTCAATCAGACATATATAAACAGTATCGCGGCGGAGATAATTATTCAGAAGTTTCGGGAATAACGCTCGTACACTATCCTGATTTCTACTATGGCAATTCTGATACCGTTTGGGAATACGGAAAACATTCTGAGTACTCTTATATGGTTGAGATAGCTACCGACGGTGCTGATATTGCGCCTAAGTTTACTGTTTTTGTTAATGCGTATAATTCGGAGATTCAGTTTATAAGCTTCAGAAAAAGCTGATGAATTATTTTGCCCTCAAAGGTCATAATACTTTTGAGGGCCGTTATTATTTACGGCACTTTTTGGAATTTTATTTTTTCTGAAGGTGTTTTTATGACTGAATCTGTAAATAATCAGACGCAAGACAGTAAAAAAATTGCTATTGTAGGAGTTGGCATGGTCGGCATGAGTTTTGCTTATGCCATGCTAAATCAAAATATATGCGATGAACTTTGTCTGATCGATATAAATAAAGAGCGTGCCGAGGGTGAGGCGATGGATCTTTCACACGGTTTGCCGTTTGCCCCCAGCAGTATGAAGATTTATTCAGGCGATTATTCTGATTGCACTGACATGGATATTATAGTAATATGCGCTGGTGTTCCTCAGCTGGAGGGTGAAACAAGAAGAGATCTGCTTCAGAAGAATTACAAGGTATTTAAAACCATTGTGAAACCCATAGTCGAAAACGGTTTCAACGGCGTTTTCCTTGTTGCAAGCAACCCTGTTGATGTAATGACTAAAGTTGTTCTTGAACTTTCAGGTTTTCCCAGCGAAAAGGTAATAGGTTCGGGAACATCACTTGATACTGCGCGTCTCAGATATATGATGGGGGATTATTTCAAGGTAAATCCAAGAAATGTGCATGCTTATGTTATGGGTGAGCACGGCGATTCAGAATTTGTTGCATGGAGCAGTGCCATGCTCTCTGTGCTTCCGATTAAAGAGCTTGAATCTCATAATGATAAAATGATGAGGGAGCTTGATGAAATAGCCGTAAACGTGCGTGAATCGGCATATAAGATTATCAAAGCAAAAAAGGCTACGTACTACGGTATAGGAATGGTGCTTGCAAGGCTTACAAGAGCCATTCTCAATGATGAAAACTCTATCTTTACTGTGTCCGCTTATCTGAGCGGCGAATATTCTTACAGCGGAATATATATAGGCGTGCCTGCTCTTATCAACAGGAGCGGTGTTCGCAAGATACTTGAAATTCCTCTTGATGAGGATGAGAAAAAGAAATTTGCCGAATCGGCATCTGTTATTAATGAAATGATTGAAGAAATCGGTCTTTAATGATGTTAATGACAAATATCATTAATAAATGAAAAAATAATTGTTGTAAACCGTGTTTTCTACCGTGGGTCGGTTGAGTAAACTGCTGAGCGGCAGTATCATAAATAACGTGGTTTACACGTTTACATACGCTTTTTAGGTAAACTGCAAATACCTGTTCCCTCGGAGGGATTGTTTTGGATAACATAAAATTCGGAAAATTTATAAAAGAACTAAGGGCAGAAAATAATATGACCCAGAAACAGCTTGCTGAAAAGCTTTATATTACAGATAAAGCTGTTTCTAAATGGGAACGCGGACTGAGCCTTCCGGATATTTCACTGCTTGAAAACATAGCTGAGATTTTCGGCGTTTCGGTTTCAGAACTTGTAAACGGAGAACGGGATACTGCCTCTAAAGATGATGAGGAGCCGGATACATATCAAAATTCTGAACTTGACCATAACGATGATATTCAGTATCAAGACAGATTACAGGGAAATAATTATGATATATCCGAGGAAATCTATGTGCTTCCCAGAACACTTGAAGAGTATAAGAAAGATAAGTTTGAAAATTTTCGCAAAAGGATGAAGCCTGCCGCAATAGTTTCATTAGTTCTTGCAGGGGCATTAATTATTCTTCAGCTTGCTTATAATGTTCTAAATACAACCAAAGGCATTGAATACCCGTTTGCTTATGAAGAGAATGTCATCATTGAACTGTGTGCTCTGTTTTTATTTTTTGGTATGTTTTTCTTATCACGCAGCAAGTCAAGATGGCGCGCTTTTTCAATAATTATATTGATCTTTATGACCAGCATTAACTATGTGTTTCTTGTTTCAGGGCCTAAAGAAACGGTTAAAGTTGATTATTCTCCGGGATATTCAAACTGCGCCATAGTTAAACGAAACACAGGAAACGGTCAGATAAAGCTTTACAGACCGTTTATGGGCGCCTTTTGTAAAGAGCATGATGTTATATCAGATTCGTCAACTAAGCTTCAGTATATACAGTGGATGAACAGCGATGTATGCCTTGTTACTTACGCTTCGGATTTCGGCGCTGTTAAAGGTTATGCCGCAACATACGGAGACAGGTCTGACGGCATAAGTTATTATTCTGTATGCAATGCTGTAACAGGCACGTGGACTGCAACTAATGAAAGCGCCGATTCCGTTGGGTTTATCTGTGATAAAAACGGAATTAAGATTACATATAACGGAACAGATTATGAATACAGTTATTCTGATACTGAGCAATACGGAACAACAGCCGTAATACTAAGCGGTGATTACTCTGATGAATATATTATTGCTCTTAATGAAGACTGTGTTATTGATGATGTATCGGGTATTATTGAGGACGGAGGAACGGTAACTCTGTGTAAAATAGGGGAGAACTCAGCCCCTGTTGTTATGAATTGTAAAACAAGTAAACAGGAAAATCTTGAGGAATACAGTGTTGTTTCACCTCCTGCGGGAGAGTATGAGGTATATAACGGCATAATATATTACAGCTACGACGGAGTAAAAACATATACGGCTCCTGCTGAAATAAGAGGGGACAAACTGTGTGATAACGGTTCGGATATAGATGAAGATATAACTTATTTCACAGTTCGTGAAGATAACGGAGCAAAGATATTTTACAAGACAGCCGATTCCGATGAGTGGAAAAATACTGCCATACAGCTTGACGGATACTTTGAAATCGGTTCAATGGGATTTCTGGATGAAAATAATATTTATATGCTTGCATTCGTTGATTTTGCCATGACCGATGCTTTCGGCTCAATTAAATATACTTCAAACGGCGGAAAAACATGGAGCGACCGTTCATACGGAGTAGGTGAAAATGATTTTACTCATTTCAAAATAAACAGCGAATGCCTGTTTATTGATGAAAACACAGCGTTTCTGACTATGCCTTCCGGCAGCGGAGAGGACAGCAAGTTATATATCTCAACGGACGGCGGCAGAACGTTCAGTCCGATAACATTTGATTCGGCGGGGGATTATGATTATTATAATCTGCCTTTATATGAAAACGGTGTTCTTACAGTCAAAAATACAATGGGTTCCGATGCAGATAATACAGAGCTTTCCAAAACTTTTGTTTCGGAAGATAAGGGCAAAACCTGGACTGAAAAAGAATAAAGCAAATTTAAGCACAAAAAAAGCAGGGCTTTTGCCCTGCTTTTAATTTTGTTTATTTGTTGTTTTCCAAAAGATATGTACCGCTGGAGAGTACGGCAATTGCATAATTACCGTATTTATAAAATTGCTTGACGGGCTCTTCAAAAGATAGATAATCGGATACCGTCAGGTCAGAGCCGTCTATCTTTCTTACTTTGTTAGTGGAAGAGCATACGTATATATCCCCGTCACCTACCGAAATATGCTTTGGCTTAATGAATGTGGAGGCATCCTTTCCTCCGATTCTCAGATCTACCTGCATGTTTTGGCAAGAGTACCTGATAACGCAGCTTTCGGCAGGGCAGATACACCAGAAATATTTGCCGTCTAAAGCAAGTGAACTTACTGTTTCGTCGTGATATTTAAAATATCCGCTCCATGCAAGTTCTCCTTCTCTGTCAAATATTCCTGCTTCTCCGTTTGGATAGAGAACAAGTACGCGTCTGTCGTATAAAATTGCGGCATCACACTGCACAAAATTGGGTATTATTTTACTTATCTGCTCAAACGCAGAACCGAATTTTTTAAAGAGATATGCGTTTTTAGTCAAAACTTCCTTGGTTTTGTTTTCAAAGTCTATAACGCTGTATCTTGCTTTAAACTGGTTTGTGTTCATCAATGGCCTTTTTTCAACAAGAACAGCTTTATTGTTGTCATACTTGAAAACATCAACTATTTCTTTAGTACTTATTCTTATCAAGATTAGACCTCCGAAGAAGTGAGATATCCAAGAGTCATAAGGCTGTCTGTAAGATGAACGTTTTCAACAAGAACTTCGGGATGTGCCATGGTTATATCATAGTTGCTGAAGTTCCAGAAACTCTTTATTCCCAAGTTTATGAGCAGATCGGTAAGTTCTCTCATATCGTTAGACGGTATACATATAACGGCACATAACGGCTTGTTGTCTATGCAAAAGTTTTCTATGTAATCAATGTTTCTTACAGGTATTCCTTTAATCATTTTTCCGCATATAGCTTCATTTTTGTCAAATATACCTATAACTTTGAAACCGCTGTTTACACCGAAAATTTTGTTGCAAACCGCTTTGCCGAGGTTGCCTGCACCGATAAGTATAGTCTTGCGCTCTTTTTCTACGCCTAAAATCTCTCCTATTTTGGTGTGAAGTTCGGGCACATTATAGCCGTAGCCCTGCTGACCGAAACCGCCGAAACAGTTGAAATCATGACGTATCTGTGAGGCTGTAAGACCCATTCTGTTTGCAAGTTCTTTGGAGCTTATGCGCACAATTCCGTTTTCTTTAAGGCTTTGCAGAAATCTGTAATATCTTGGAAGTCTTTTAATAACGGATATTGATATTTCGTCTTTTTTCTCCATAGTATTTACCTCTGATAATGTTTATTTTGTCATCTCAGTAATAGTATCCATTACATAATTACCGAATTCCTCACATGTGCAACCGGTATCTCTGCCTGTGATGGTAAGCTTTTTCTCTTCAAACATGCACTTGTCAAGAGCCTTTTCAAGAGCATCTGCTTTATCTTGGTAACCTATGTGGGAAAGAAGCATTACAGAAGCTCTGAGCATGCTGCAAGGATCTGCATATTTGCCTCTGCCTTCTGTAATCATTCTCGGTGCTGAACCGTGAATGGCCTCAAACATAGCATATTTCTTTCCTATATTTGCGGAACCTGCGGTTCCTACGCCGCCCTGGAATTCTGCAGCTTCATCAGTGATGATGTCACCGTAAAGGTTTGGAAGCACAAATACCTTGAAGTCTTTTCTTCTGTTTGGATCAATAAGCTTTGCGGTTGTGATGTCAATATACCAGTCATCAGTTACAATGTCGGGATATTCCTCACCGATTTTCTTTGCGGTGTTGAGGAATTTACCGTCAGTTGTCTTGATGATGTTAGCTTTTGTGATAATTGATACCTTGCCCTTGTTGTTTTTCTTAGCATATTCATATGCAAGGCGGGCAATTCTTTCACAGCCTTCCTGAGATGCAACTGTAAAGTCAACTGCAAGGTCGTCAGTAATGTTTACGCCGTATGAACCTACCGCATAACCGCCTTCCGTGTTTTCACGGAAGAAAGTCCAGTCAATGCCTTCTTCGGGAACACGTACGGGGCGCATGTTTGCAAACAAATCAAGTTCTTTTCTCATAGCAACATTAGCTGATTCTACATTCGGCCATCCGTCTCCCTGACGGGGAGTGGTTGTGGGGCCTTTAAGAATAACATGACAAGCCTTGAGCTCTTCAAGTATGTCATCAGGAATTGCTTTGAGGCATTTTGCACGGTTTTCAATAGTAAGTCCGTCAATTTCTTTGAATTTAACTTTTCCGCTTGCTACTTCATCTTTAAGAAGAAAAGCAAGAACTCTTTCGCTCTCTTTTGTGATAATGGGGCCGATACCGTCACCGCCGCATATTCCTATTACGATAGTGTCAAGATTCTGGTAATCTACAAAATCTTTTTCTTCCTTTATTCTCTTTGCTCTTGCAAGCTGACCTTCCATAAGGTGTCTGAACTGCTCAACGGCATTGTCTATTGCAAGCTTTTCATTATTATCCATAGTTGTGTTCTCCTGTACTTATTTATTCATTTCTCTTGTGTAGTCAAGAAGTCCGCCGCAAAGAAGCATCGCTCTCTGACGGTCTGAAAGGTGAGAAGCATCAAGCTCATATTCCTGATTCTTAGAATTGTTTACAAGCGTGATTCTCTCTCCTTTTTCAAGCTTTTCTCTGATGTTCGGGAGTGAAAGCTCATCAAGCTGATCGATCTTATCATAGTCAGCTTCATTTTTAAATGTGAAAGGAAGTATACCTGCGTTTACAAGGTTTGCAACGTGAATTCTTGCAAAGCTCTTTGTGATAACTGCTTTTACGCCCAGATAAAGCGGAACAAGTGCGGCATGCTCACGGCTTGAGCCCTGACCGTAGTTTGAGCCTCCGATGATAATGCCTTTGCCTTCTTTCTTAATTCTCTCAGGGAAAGTTTCATCGCAAACTGCAAAACAATACTGAGAAAGATGAGGAATGTTTGAACGATAGGGAAGTATCTTTGCTCCTGCAGGCATAATATGGTCTGTTGTAATATTGTCGCCGACCTTGAGAATAGCTTTTGCGCTGATCTCGCTCGGAAGAGGCTCGGTCTTCGGGAAAGGCTTAATGTTGGGACCGCGAAGTACTTCAACGCTGTCTGCTTCTTCCTCACTTGCGGGAGGTTCTATCATGTTGTCATTAACGATAAACTTCTCGGGCATTGTTACTTGCGGAGCTTCGCCGAGATCTCTTGGGTCAGTAAGATAGCCTGTAAGTGCGGAAGCTGCTGCAACTTCAGGTGATACAAGGTAGATGCCTGCATCTTTTGTGCCGCTTCTGCCTTCAAAGTTTCTGTTGAAAGTGCGAAGAGAAATACCGCCTGAATTCGGGCTCTGTCCCATACCGATACAAGGTCCGCATGCTGATTCAAGAATTCTTGCGCCTGCATTTATCATATCTGAAAGAGCACCGTTAAGAGCAAGCATATTAAGAACCTGCTTGGAGCCGGGTGCGATGCAGAGTGATACTGTGGGGCAAACAGTTTTGCCTTTGAGTATAGCCGCAACTTTCATCATATCCACATAGGAGGAGTTAGTGCAGGAGCCGATAGCAACCTGATCAACTTTTATCTTGCCGATTTCCTCAGTTGTCTTAACATTGTCAGGCATATGAGGACAAGCCGCCATAGGCTCAAGTGAGCAGAGGTCAATATCAATAACCTCATCATAAACAGCGTCGCTGTCAGGCAGAATTTCTGTCCAATCCTTTTCTCTGCCCTGAGCTTTAAGAAATGCAAGAGTGATTTCGTCAGACGGGAAAATAGAAGTGGTAGCGCCCAATTCTGCGCCCATATTTGTAATTGTTGCGCGCTCGGGAACTGATAAGGTCTTTACTCCGTCTCCACCGTACTCTATAATTTTGCCTACGCCGCCTTTAACACTCATTATTCTGAGTACTTCAAGAATGATATCTTTTGCTGATACCCAAGGCTTGAGATAACCGTGAAGATTAATTCTTGTCATTTTAGGCATCGGTATGTAATAGGTGCCGCCGCCCATTGCTACAGCAACATCAAGTCCGCCTGCGCCCATTGCAAGCATGCAGATGCCGCCGCCTGTGGGAGTATGGCTGTCTGAGCCGATAAGCGTTTTGCCGGGAATGCCGAATCTTTCAAGGTGTACCTGATGGCAGATACCGTTGCCGGGGCGTGAAAAATAAATACCGTGTTTTTTTGTAACAGTCTGTATGTAACGGTGGTCATCCGCATTTTCAAACCCCGTCTGAAGTGTGTTGTGGTCAATATAAGCAACGCTCTTCTCGGTTTTAACACGCTTAACGCCCATTGCCTCAAATTCAAGGTACGCCATTGTGCCTGTTGCATCCTGCGTGAGAGTCTGGTCAATTCTAAGTCCGATTTCTTTACCGGGAATCATTTCACCCTCAACAAGATGAGCCTTAATAAGTTTTTGTGCCAATGTAAGTCCCATACATGCACCCTCCTGTAACTTAGTTATTAATTTTTTTGTCAATCTATTTTATAATATTGATTATATTGTGTCAATCATTTTCAAAAAAATTTCATAAAATATGTATTAAATATTATTATTTAAATAGTTATTATAATGTTTCGGTCAATTTGTTGAAATATGGATGGATTTATGATAAAATAAATTGATTAATCAGGGCATAATAGCATAAAGGAGTGTTATTATGCCCACAGAAGAAAATGAAAATAATCAGCAAAACAGTTCTTCACAGTCTGATTTCGAAACAGGTTCGATAACTGTTAAGAAGAACGGTCATTTTATACATTGTTTAACAATAATCGGTCAAATTGAAGGTCATTATATTCTCCCCAGTCAGAATAAAACCACAAAGTATGAGCATGTTATACCTCAGCTTGTGGCAATCGAGGAAAGTCCTGAGATAGAAGGGCTTCTCATAATTTTGAACACAGTAGGCGGAGATGTTGAGGCAGGGCTTGCAATTGCAGAGCTTTTGTCTACTATGAAAACGCCTACGGCTTCACTTGTGCTCGGCGGAGGTCATTCAATAGGTGTGCCTTTGGCTGTTTCCTGCAACAAAAGCTTTATCGTTCCGAGCGCTACAATGACGGTGCATCCCGTAAGGATGAACGGTCTTGTGTTAGGCGTTCCGCAGACTCTTTCTTATTTTGAAAAAATGCAGGACAGAATTGTCAATTTTGTTGAAAATAATGCCAAAATATCCGCAGAGGATTTCAGAGCGTTAATGATGAAAACAGGCGAGCTTGTAATGGATGTTGGCACTGTGCTTGACGGCGAAGGCGCTGTTTCGTGCGGACTTATGGACGAGCTTGGCGGCCTTTCTGACGCGCTTGGTTATCTGAATGATAAAATTGAAGCGGAGGGCGGCAGATGATTTGGTCGATAGTTAATGAATGCGATATTTTTTACGATGTGCAGAATTCAGTGAGCAGCCCTGCAAAGGCTCGCTCAAGCAACCCGTACGACTATATAAGATGTGGATTCTGCCTTGATAAAGCGTCGATGTTCGGAGGTAAAGATATTGTCGATTATAACAGCGATTTTTCAGGCAATAGGTCAGGTGCTGACCTATCTTTTTCCCTTATCTGAAAGCGGTCATTCCGCTATTTTTCATGATTTCGCAGGAAGATATACAAACGGATGCTCTGAATTAACAGGGCTTATACATATCGGTATGGCAATCGGTATAGCGGTTGCTTTTTATAAGGTTTTTGCAAAACTTATTTTAGAGTTTATAACAACAGGCAAAGAGATATTTACGAAAAGCTTTGATATTAAGAAAACAAATAATTCAAGAAAGTTTTTTTATTATACATTTATTCCGTACATATTTATGCTCGTTTATATAATTCCCGTTGGCGGCGGAAACAATGTATTCAAACTTCTTCACTCGTATTCCTATGACGGAAATCTTATATCAGAGGGTATTGCCTTTCTGATTAATGCTGTTTTGCTTTTATTTGCTTCTTTAAAACTTGCAAAAAACGAAAAAGGCGAACAGCTTTCTGCTCCCGCAGTACTTGTAACATCTGTTCTTGCTTTTTTCGCTATTCCTGTATCAGGCTTGTCTTTCTGCGCGGTTGTAGTATGCATGCTTGCTATATTCGGAATAAACAAAAAAATAGCGTTCAGATATTTTATAAGTTTAAGCGTACCTGTTCTTCTCGTACGCGGTATTATAGAAATTGCTGTTTGTGTTACTTACATAAACATAATCGGCGGTATTATCGGCGTAGTAGTTGCAGGCGTACTTGCGTTTTTTGTTTCAAAATTCTCGCTTTATGTACTCAAAAGCAATTGGTATAAATATTTTTCGTATTATGCTTTTACAGTCGGCGGTCTCGGTATTATCATAGGTATTATCGAAGTCGCAATAAATAACAGATAGAGGTTATTATGGCATCTAAAAAAACTCCCACTAAAAAATCAAATAATAAAAGCAAAAAAAATACAGCTGCTTCAAGACAGAATGCAGATATAAACAGAGTTACCGGTGTTCTGCTTTTTTCCCTGTCTTTGTTGTTCTTTTTTATTGCTGTAATAAAAGGGCAGGGAGCATGGCTCTTTGTGCATAATGTTTATGTCGGACTTTTCGGTATGTTTGCAGCATGTGTGTTCCCGCTCCTCACAATGGTAATAACCGTACTGTATTCATTAAAAGAGCAGGATACAAAGCTTCTTCTTGCCAAAGGTGCAGAAAGCGTTGTAATGGTGTTGCTCATATCATCATGTATACATATTTTTCAAAACCAGCCGGGAGATGTTTTTTCTCAATGCGTTACAGAATCGTATAATTCTGCATCAGAAAGCTTCAACGGGGGACTTTTCGGAGCAGTAATAGGCTGGCTGCTGTTAACACTTGGAAAAGCTCCCGCTGTAATTGTGAATATACTTTTGATATTTGTTGATTTTATGTTCTTGAGCGGAATTACCATTATTCAGTTCCTTAAGGGAGCCGCAAAACCCGCAAAAGCAACGTATGATAAGGTGCAGCCTGTTATTGAAGAAAAAATTGAGCAGAGAAAGCGCAGTAAGGCAAGTATTGATGTTCCTCTTGACGAGGTAGCACCCGGAGAGGAAAAACAGGATAAAAGGCAGAAATCCAAAAAGAAATCCGACGAAACGCCACAGCTTCAGGAGGCAGTTGAAACCCAGAAAATAATTGATGAAATAAATGCGGCTAATGCTAAAAACAAGGCAGAGCGTGAAAGCAAAAAAGCTAAAACGATTGATGAAATCGTAGAAAAAGCTTCGGAAGAAAGTTCCGATAATGATGAGGACAAGGAAAAATTTGAAGTTACAAAAGAGCAGATGAAAGCTTCAGTAGAGGATTACTGCATTCCTCCCGTATCACTTTTGAACCTCGGCAAGCACGCGTCAACAAAGGATGTAAGCGGAGAACTTAAAGGGAATGCGCAAAGGCTTATCGAAACGCTTCATTCTTTTAATGTTGAGGCAACTATAACCGACATCAGCCGCGGCCCTACCGTTACAAGATATGAACTGAAGCCTGCTGCAGGAATAAGAATTTCTAAGATTACAAATCTTGCGGATGATATTGCGCTTAATCTTGCTGCTACACATGTAAGAATAGAAGCGCCGATTCCCGGAAAGGCCGCTGTCGGCATTGAGATACCTAATACAGTTAAAAATATGGTATATATGCGTGAACTTATCGAAACGCCTGAGTTTTCTCAGCAGCGTTCCAAACTCTCAGCAGGTCTCGGCAAGGATATAGCAGGCAACTGCGTATACTGCGATATTGTTAAAATGCCGCATCTGCTTATTGCAGGTACAACCGGTTCCGGTAAATCCGTGTGCATGAATTCTATTATTGTATCTATTCTTTACCGTGCTAAACCTGATGAAGTAAAGTTCCTTATGATTGACCCTAAACAGGTTGAGTTTTCAAGATACGCAGGTATTCCGCATTTGCTTGTCCCCGTTGTAACAGACGCTAAAAAAGCTTCAGGCGCCCTTGGATGGGCAGTTTCTGAAATGCTTCAGCGTTACAATAAATTTTCAGAGACGGGTGTGCGTGATATAGACGGCTACAATAAATATGTTGCAAAGCATGAGGATATGGAGCCCATGCCTAAAATATGCATATTTATTGACGAGCTTGCCGATCTCATGATGGCTGCACCGAAAGAGGTTGAAGATTCTATCTGCCGGCTTGCTCAGATGGCACGAGCTGCCGGAATGCATCTTGTTATAGCAACACAAAGACCTTCGGTAGACGTAATCACAGGTCTTATTAAAGCAAATATTTCATCGCGAATAGCCCTTACTGTTTCTTCACAGGTTGACTCAAGAACTATTCTTGACGCAGGCGGTGCTGAAAAACTTCTGGGCAACGGTGATATGCTTTATAATCCGATCGGAGCAAGCAAACCTATACGTGTTCAGGGTTGCTTTATCGACGATGATGAAATAGAAGCACTCTGCGATTACATTAAAAAGCAGGGCGAATCTGAATATGATGAGAATATTCAGAAAGAAATCGATGAAAAAGCTGTTAAGGATAAAAAGAGCCCGTTTGAAGGTGAAGAGGAAGAAGAAAACTATGATCCGCTTTTTGAAAAAGCGGCAGAGGTTGTTATAGAATCAGGTACAGCGTCCACCTCGTTCCTTCAGCGCAAATTATCTGTTGGTTACGCAAGAGGCGCTAAAATTATAGACCAGCTTCAGGATTACGGCGTTATAGGCCCTTCAGAGGGCAGTAAGCCCAGAAAAGTTCTTATGAATATGCAGATGTGGTTAGAGAAAAGAGCTTATGACAGCGGTAATCAGTTTACAGCTCACAACACAGAGCAGATGTCTTTCGGCGATACTGATTTGAATGATAACACAAGCGAAGTATCTTCCGATTTCGGGGAAGATATTATTGATAATCAGGGCGATTGATTTAAACGGAGAATTTTATTATGAGTAATGACAGGCAGCAATCAAACGGTGTCAGACAGAGTGATGTTCTTGTAGGCGTCGCTCTGCTGTTGATTGCTGCCGTTTTTGCTTATCTGGGATTTTCTCAGCCGAAAGTTTCAAATGATTATACCGTTGAACAAACTACTGCTCAGGTATATTCGCCTGAATTTGATACAACTGTGCAGGATAACTCAGCTACTTCTCAATATTACGAAAATAATGATTATGAAGTTGTAAACAGTACCGCTGATAATGATGATAATATTTCTGTGAGTTTTCCGTTAAATCTTAATACCTGTACAAAAGAAGAACTTATGGAGATAGACGGAATCGGCGAAGTACGTGCTGATGCGATTATTGCCTATCGTGAGAAGCTCGGCGGATACAGCAGTGTGGAACAACTTAAAGATATAAGCGGAATAGGGGATAAGACGTTTAAAAAAATAGCCCCTTATGTAACGGTATGAGTGTTTTTTCAGAATCAATTTATGTTTTAAAGAAAGCTTTGTTTCCTAACAGATGCGCAATTTGCGGAGATATTATTGAGTTTGACAGGGAATTATGCGACGAGTGTTTATCAGCTAAGAAAATAGAATCTCCGGTGTGTTTAAAGTGCGGCTGTGAAAAGGTGGATTGTATTTGTAAAAAGAATACTCATAAACCTGAATACAAGGCAATTGTTGCTCCCTATTATTATCAGGACTCTATTTCCCGCGGTATTCTTAATTGTAAAATGAATGATCTTCCGTCTCTTACCGAAGCACAAGGGCAGGAGATAGCAAATACAGTAAAATCTCTTTATGAGCTTATTGATTTTGACTGCGTTACATATATTCCTATGAGAAAATATGATGAAAAATACAGAGGTTTTAATCAGTCTAAGCTTCTTGCAGAGAAAGTAGCTGATATATGCTCTCTAAAATGTGAAGACCTTTTAGTTAAAAAGCGCAAAACCAAAATGCAAAAACGGCAGAGCGCCAAAAACAGATATGTAAATATGTATAATGCCTTTGATTTAGCAGAAAATGCTGAAATTAAAGATAAGACAATATTAATTATAGATGATGTAAAAACAACGGGAGCAACGCTTTCTTCCGCTTCTTTGACTTTAAAGGCTTACGGTGCCAAGGAAGTTTACTGCGCTGTTCTTGCAATAGTTAAATAGTTCAGAGGACGTTTTATGAAATCTGCCGAATTAATTGATTACTGCCTTACATTTAAAGGTTCCTATCTTGATTTTCCGTTCGGTGAGCAATGCGCCTGTATAAGAGTGGGCAAGACTGATAATAGAAAAGGCAGAATTTTTGCTCAGGTTTTCAAACTTAATGAAACATATATGGTGACTTTCAACTGCGATGTTATGACTGGGAATTTTTATAAGAAAATGTTTCCCGACGTTATATTGCCGGCGTATCATTGCCCCGAGGCTCTGAGGCAATATGCATATACTCTTCCTGTTGACGGCGTTTCTCAAGAGGTTATGAAAGAAATGGCGGTTTCATCTTATGTTTACGCTCTTAAAAAGCTGCCGAAGTACATTAGCAGAAATATTACTGAAGAATAAAAAATATGCTCTCTTTGTTATTTTGTGATATGCTTTTTTAATATAAAAAAACAAGCCGCATAAGCGGCTTGAAGAATAAAATATTCATTTTACAGAAATGATGTGGAGCGGCTGATGGGAGTCGAACCCACCTGTCGAGCTTGGGAAGCTCGCATTCTACCGATGAACTACAGCCGCATATAAATTGCGCAAGAAACCTTGCGCTGGTGCGGGTAACAGGACTTGAACCTGCACGGTTGCCCACAAGATCCTAAATCTTGCGTGTCTGCCAATTCCACCATACCCGCATTTTTTAATATTCTATCATTAAATTGATTTTAAATCAATATACAAAGGAGTATTTTATGAAAAAATCGGCAAAAATATTTATAAAGATTATAACCGCTTTACTGGCAGTTATAATTGTGATTTGTGCAACTCTTGGCATATATTACGCGGCGTCAAAAGACTGCACTCTTACGGTCAGCGTAAATACGGAAAAAGAACTTCAGGAGATAAGCGGATGGGGTACTTCCGACTGCTGGTGGGCTGATAATATTGATGATGAGCAAACCAGAAACGAAATTGCAAATCTTCTTTTTTCTGAAGACGGACTTAATTTGGACACATACCGTTATTGCCTTTACGGCGGATATGACCCGGAGAATAACGTTGTTGACAGCCAGTGGCGTCTTGGCGAAAGCTTTTATGTTTACAATTCTGAAACGGGCGAATATGAGTATGACTGGTCACGAGATGCAAATTCACAGGCTATGCTTCAGGCGGCGCTTGGCAGAGGTGTAGATACTGTGGTGCTGTTCGCTAATTCACCTCATTACTCAATGTGCAAAAACGGCAGGTCAAGCGGTTCTGACAGTGGAAGCGAAACAAACCTTGACCCGAGCCGTTATGAAGATTATGTTGATTATTTCCTTACAATTACTGAGCACTTTATTGATGAGGGCGTACCGGTTAAATACATATCTCCCATTAATGAGCCCCAGTGGGGCTGGGGAGGTGAAGCTCCTGCGCAGGAAGGTTGTCACTATGAAGCAGAAGAGGCTGTTGCTCTCCTAAAGATATTCGCTCAGCAGATTATTGAGCGTGGCCTTGATGTTAAGCTTTATGCGCTTGAAAGCGGAAATATCGGAGATACTGCAAAGAATTATTATAATCTTATGATGGCAGATGAAGATATAAGCCAAGTACTCGGAGTTTACAGCTTCCATTCATATTTTAACGATAATGATAAGATAAAAAAAGACAGATTTGGTAATTGGATTTCTGAGAATGTTGAATGCAGAAGCGATATGAGTGAATGGTGCGAGCTTCCATCTGCTCACGATGCGTCTGATCCTTTGACTGCCGTTATTATGGCTCGTGTTATTTCAAATGATATTGGCTGCCTTAATGTTAACGGCTGGAGTAACTGGGTGGCAATGAATGAAAAAGGTGTAAATCCGGATGACGGCAAGGATTATTCTGACGGACTTCTTGTAGCCGATCCTGAAAACACACAAGATTATTATATCTCTTACAGGTATTACGGTTATATGCAGTACAGCCGTTTTATACCTGCGGGCTCAAAAGTGCTTGATTGTTCAGACGGTGTTTATACAGTGGCAACATATAAGGATGATGAGGGAACTCATTTTAGGGAGCTTGTTAACGAAACTGCGTATCTGACACCTGACGGTAAAGTCGTGGTAGTGGTTGTCAATGAAGGCAATACAAGAGATATCAAAATCAAGCTGGACGGATATTCAAACGTGACTGTTTATACAACTGATTCAGAAAAAATGTGTGAAGAAGTATACAGCGGTCAGCCTCAGGAAAAATATGAGAGCGTTCAGAATTCCGTTTCAACTTATATTTTCAGTAAATAACATAGAGGTTGAGTATTATGAGAAATGTAAAAGAAATCAATACTTCATGGCTTTTTTCCAAGGAAGCTAAAAATCCTCCGCACAGTCTTCCCACAGACTGGGAAAAGGTTGATCTTCCTCATACTTGGAACGGAAAAGACGGTCAGGACGGCGGCAATGACTATTACCGCGGAAAATGTTTTTATGCAAAGGAGCTTGACGCTTCTGAATTCTCAGGCAGTGATGAATACTACATTCAGTTTGACGCCGTAAATTCAAGCGCAGAAGTATATTTCAACGGCAAAAAACTTGTTACCCATCACGGCGGATATTCTGCGTTCAGAGTTAGAATTGATGATATTAAGGATAAAAATCTGCTTGTTGTTACCGCAGACAACAGCCCAAATGATTTTGTTTACCCCCAGAATGCCGATTTTACTTTTTACGGCGGTATTTACCGCAGTGTTAAGATCATAGGCGTTCCTGAAAAGCATTTTTCTTTGGATTATTTCGGATCGCCCGGAATTGCTGTTAATCCTGAAGTAAAAGGAAATACAGCAGACATTTCTATGTATGCATATACAGATACCGAATGTGATGTGCAGTTTGAAATTTCAGACGCAAATGGAAATGTTATTTTTACTGACACTGTCAGAGGCAAGGATCCTGAATGCAGTTTTAAGCTTGAGAATGCCCATCTGTGGGATGGAATTAAAGACCCGTATCTGTATAAGCTGACTGCTCGTATTGCAGAAGATAACGGAGATGAAGTATCCTGCAGATTTGGCTGCCGTTCATTTTCTTTTGACCCTGACAAAGGCTTTTTCCTTAACGGCCGTTCATATCCTCTTAGAGGTGTTTCACGTCATCAGGACAGGCCTGAAATAGGTAACGCACTTAAATATGAGCATCATAAGGAAGATATTGATCTTATTTGTGAAATGGGTGCAAATACCATTCGCCTTGCTCATTATCAGCATGCGCAGGAGTTTTATGATCTTTGCGATGAGCGCGGTCTTGTTGTGTGGGCAGAGATTCCTTATATTTCAAGCCATATGCCTAACGGCAGAGATAATACTGTTTCTCAGATGAAAGAGCTTATATACCAAAACTATAATCATCCGTGTATCGTTACATGGGGACTTTCAAATGAGATTACAATGGGCGGCGCCGCTAATAAGGATATGTTGGAAAATCACCGCATGCTTAACGATCTTGTTCACAGCATTGATAAAACACGTCCTACAACAATGGCTGTGCTTACTATGTGTGATCCGTCTGAGGAGATAACTCATATATCTGATATTCTTTCCTATAACCATTATTTCGGCTGGTACGGCGGAAATGTTAGTATGTACGGTCCGTGGTTTGATAATTACCATAAAAAGTATCCTAACCGTGTTATAGGTATAAGTGAATATGGCTGTGAGGCACTTAACTGGCATACTTCTGAACCCGAACAGGGCGACTATACAGAAGAGTATCAGTCATACTATCATGAAGAGCTTATAAAGCAGATCTCTAAAAGGCCTTATCTCTGGGCAACTCATGTATGGAATATGTTTGACTTTGCCGCTGATGCACGTGCTGAGGGCGGAGAGAACGGAATGAATCATAAAGGACTTATTACTTTTGACAGAAAGTATAAAAAAGATTCATTCTATGCATATAAAGCGTGGCTGTCTGATGACCCTTTTGTTCATATCTGCTCAAAGAGATATGTGGATAGGGTAGAGGATGTTACTTCTGTAACGGTTTATTCTAATCTTGATTATGTAGAGCTTTACGCAAACGGCAAGCTTGTAGAGAAACAGGACAAAGGCGATTTCCCGTTTTTCAAGTTCAAGGTTAAAAACGAGGGAGAAACAAAGCTTGTTGCCAAATGCGGTGAATACAGTGATGAAAGTGTAATCAGAAAAGTAGACAGTTTCAATGAAGATTACAGAATGAAAGAAGAAGGAGCCGTTATTAACTGGTTTGAAATAACTACTCCTCCGGGAAGATATTCAATAAACGATACAATCGGCGACATCATCTCAACGCTTCGCGGCAAGATATTTGCTTTAAAACTTCTTAAAATGATTTCTAAAGCTATGTCTTCAGGCTCTGACGGAAAGAAAAAGGAAAGTTCCGGCGTTGCGGGATTTAAGGTAAATAAAACAATGCTTTCAATCGCTAAAGGCTTTACGCTTAAGCGTGCGCTTATGATGATGGGCGGCAAAATGAGCAAAGAAGATATACTGAAAATAAATTCAATGCTCAATAAGATTAAAAAGAAATAATTAACGTATATAAAAAACCCGTCTGGTAACAGACGGGTTTTTGTTTATGTTTATTTCCATTCTCTTACTATGCTTGGATTTGAAAAAATCTCGTTAAATCTTTCAATCATCGGTACGCAGTCTCCATAGTCAAGGGAACGGTGATCAATAGCGCAGGTTATAGGAAGTATTGACCTGATTTCAATTTTTTCATTGCCGTTTTCGTCAGTTACTACCCAAGGTTTTCTTTGAACAGCACCTATACAGAAAGCTGTAGTCTGCGGAGGAATAATCTCCAAAAGATAGCAGGTTCCTTTATGATTACGGCCGATTGAACCGATGTTGGATATAGTTGTTGTGCCCTGCTCAATATCGTGCTTGGTAAGTCTGTCTTTTTTCGAAATTGAATAATATTGCTTTTTAGCGCTTCCGCCTAAGGTCTTTACTTTGTGTTTACCAGGCATTTTTGATCCGTAAAGCCTTCTTGCAGTCTGCAGTAATTTACCCTTTTTAAGACCGTTTATCGTATTATCAAGAGAAACCTCAAACATAACCTCATTCATATCGGTGTTGTTCGCCCTGCGTACTGTATCATTGATTGCCTCAGTCATTTCTGTAAGAGATTTATTTTCCATATTGTGCATATTGACTGTCATCATCTCACCTGTATGAAGAATCATAGGCATTGAAATGTCAATATTATCATGGTAATAAAGAGTGCCCCTTACAAGCTGTCTGTTGAAATCAAGTGTGCAGTTCATTTTAGGTGCGGCTTTCAGGCCCTCGCATATGATTTTAAGCATTACTGTGTTAATGCTGATCTTTTTGCTTTTGTCTGTTACACCTTCATTAAGCTTCTTTACTTCTTTGAGCAAGTCCGTAACATCTGCATCATAACTCATTGTTGCATGGGGGATTTCCTCCCAGCTTTGTGAAGTCATGTTAGCTACAATTTTTCTTGCTATTCCGAAATGTTCCGTTTTATAAATTGCCATTAAATATCTCCTAACCCTTTTTGAATAATATATATTCAGTATCTTAATTGTACCATTTTATTTTTGTAATGGCAATGAAATTCTTTACAGAATTATCAATTTGTTGAAAAAATTAATATTCTGTTTATATTTAGAACGCTTTTTCGTTATATCTTTTTTCAAACTCATCACAAAGCCAATCCCTGAAGTCAGGATGGGCTATTTTTATAAGCGCTCTTGCTCGTTCTTTTAGGGTGCGGCCTTTAAGATACGCAACGCCGTATTCCGTTACTACACAGTTTACATCATTTCTTGTGGTTGTAATTGCCGAATTTTCTGTTATGGTCGGCACTATCTTTGAAATGGTGTTGTGCTTTGCGGTAGACGGCATGGCGATAATTGATCTGCCACCCTTGCTCATGGTTGCGCCGCGAACAAAATCAACCTGACCTCCTACGCCTGAGAATTGCGTCAATCCGATAGTATCTGCAACTACCTGTCCCATTAAGTCAACCTGTATGCAGGAATTAATGGAAACCATATTGTCGTTAAGAGCAATATTCGGCGGGTAGTTAACATAATCGATAGGATACATCTCTACATCGGGGTTATTGTCAATGAAGTCAAACAACTTTGTGGTTCCGAAAGCGAAGCCCAAAACGGTTTTGCCAACATGTGTCTGTTTCTTTGAGTTATTTATAACACCGCTTTTGATAAGATCAACAACACCGTCTCCAACCATTTCAGAATGAAGCCCGAGATCCTTTTTATTTTTTAATTCTTCGCATATAGCATTGGGAATACCGCCGATGCCAAGCTGCAGGCAGTCGCCGTCGTTTATGAGAGAAGCGCAGTTTTTGCCGATTGCTTTTTCTACATCGGTAAGCGGAACGGACGGAACTTCTGGCAACGGCTGATCTATCTCTACGAAATAGTCAAATTCGCTGATATGCTTTCTTGCTTTTCCGTAAGTTCTGGGCACATATTTATTGATCTGGGCGATTTTTACTTCACAGTGGGACATGGTTGTTTCTATATAATCAACGTTTGTGCCCATTGATACATAACCGTCCTCATCAGGAGGGCAAACAGAATATATGCCGACTCTCGGTTTAATGATATCTCTTAACACCATAGGTATCTCATAGAAGTGGCAGGTTGTAAATTCAGCTGTTCCGTTAGTGAGTGCTTTTCTGTTGCTGGCAGAAGCAAAGAAACAGTTGTATTTAATGTGACCTTTCATTTCATCGCGTACCCACGGTGTATCACCTAAAATAAGCATGTTGATGATTTCAACATTTTTGTAATTCAGATAATTTTTTTCAATCTCTTTTTCAATGCCGAGGGGTTCACAGCATCCGAATGTAGTTACAACTTTATCTCCGTCTTTAATCAACGCCGCCGCCTGCGCAGCAGTTATAAGTTTACTTTTATACAGATCTTTATCGTACATAGTAATCCTCTCATTCCTTTAAATTTGATTATATTTTAAAATAAATTGAGATCACTTTCAATATAATTTAGATAATATTAATATTCAACTTTAAGATTTTCTTCCGCTTCTGCTACTTTGAGCATTACTGCACACTCAATCCTTTTTCTGTGCAGTTCGCAGCCGAATTCATAAACACCTGATACACTGCCTGTGGAATGATAAGCATTAGCCGCGCAGCCGCCGCTGCAGTAAAGCTTGGCAAAGCAGTCTTTGCATTCCTTGTGCGAATATACGTTGCAGTTCTCAAATTGCTCAAGCACATTCTTGTTCTTAACACCGTTCCAAATATCACCAAGAAGGAATTTTTCATCGCCTACAAATTGATGACATGGATATAATTCGCCGTCAGGAGTAACTGCCATATATTCAGTGCCTACTCCGCAGCCTGATACTCTCTTTACTATACACGGGCCGGCGTCAAGGTCAATCATATAGTGATAAAAAGTAAATCCGTTTCCTTTTCTGTATCTTCTTAGCATTTCATTTGCAAGTATTTCGTATTGCTCTTTAAGAACGGGAAGATCGCTTTCTTTAAGCGCATAATCCTCACTTGGGTCGCAAACAACAGGCTCAATTGAAAGCTCTTTGAAGCCCTCGTCAGCCATGTGTATAACATCTTTTGAGAAATCAGTGTTGAAATGAGTGTATGTTCCTCTCATATAGTAATCTTTCTGATTTCTTGACTGGGCGAATTTTTTAAATTTATCAATTATCATGTCGTATGAGCCGGTGTTTTTGCGTGTAATCCTAAGACGGTCATGTGTTTCTTTTCTGCCGTCAAGCGAAAGAACTACATTTCCCATTTCTTTATTGCAAAAATCCATTATCTCGTCATTTAAAAGCACACCGTTTGTTGTAACGGTAAAGCGGAAATTTTTATTGTATTTCTTTTCGATGCTTCTTCCGTATTCAACAAGCTTTTTGCATACGTCCCAGTTGAGGAGAGGTTCGCCGCCGAAGAAATCCACTTCAAGATTGTGTCTTGTGCCGCTTTGCTCAACAAGAAAATCAAGTGCTCTTTTTCCTATTTCATAACTCATAAGACCTTTTGGGCCGTCATATTCACCTTTGCCGGCAAAGCAGTATTTGCACGCAAGATTACAATCGTGTGCAACATGAAGACATATAGCTTTTAATACGCCCTGTCTTTTTTTAAAGGCATAAGCCGTTTTTTCAAATGTATCTTCGGCAAACAATCTGCCTTCTTTTTTTAAAGTTTTAATATCATCAAAGCAAAGGTCAATATCTTCAGCAGTAACATCGTCTCTGTCTTTATATTTCTCAAGAATGAAGGATTTTATTTCGTCTTTATTCTTGTTTTCATAATTAGTTATAATATCATAGGCTACATCGTCTACAGAATGAACACATCCGCTGTTTTGATCGATAATGATATTGTAGCCGTTCATTTTATATGCATGTATCATAAAAATATATCTCCAAAGAAAAACGGCGGTATTATTACCGCCGCTCTGAATTTATGCAGGATTATTTCTTAAGCTGCTCGCATTTCTGGTTTGCTACAGAGCAAGAAGTTTTGCTGGCTGACTGGCAGGATGTCTGGCATTCACCGCAGCCGCCTTTTTTTGCAGATTCGCAAAGATTACGTGAGCTTAAAGTGTTAATTCTTTTCATATCATAACCTCGTTTCATATTAAATTTATTATATTTTATATTATCATTTCTGTTTTGTCAATATAAAGCGGGGAAGTAATTTGCCGTTGCTGGTTATGTTTACTTCGCTTTCAATAAGATTTAAAATCATTTCAATCTTTTTTTCGCTTATTATCTCATTAGGATATAAAATCGGTATGCCGGGAGGATAAGCATATACAAATTCGGCGGAAATTTTTCCTGTGCTTTCTTTAAATATCACTTTTTGAGTTTCACCGTCATCAATAACAAAATTAAGTATATTATCGTTGATTATCGGTTTCGGAATCACTTTTTTGCTCTCGCTGCTTAGCTTAGCATCTGTCTCTTTAAGAGCCGTAGATAGCCTTTTATAAATTTTAAAATCATCGCCGATTGTTGCCATAAGTATAACATGTCTCAATTGAGCTGCTTCACATTCAAAACCGTATTTTTTTCTTAATATTTCACCAAGCTCTATTCCGCTTATATTGCTGTTTGCAGCTGAAATATTAATTTTGCTCAAATCGTCAGTCTTGATAAAAGAAAGGTGATTAAGCTGAGTATCATTGTAAAAATCTTCAAGCGCTTTTCTGAAAAAAATAAATTCATTTTGATTATTTTTAAGATACTCAGCGCATAATGAAGCACTGTTCATCAGCACATAGCTGGGTGAACTTGTCTGAAAAATATCGAGATATCGTTTTATGGCGGCTGTGTATTTTTTATTGTATACATTTGCCAGTGCAGTTTGAGTCAAAGCGGGGAGTGTCTTGTGCAGACTTGTTATTACAACGTCAGCCCTTGGATATTGTGACGGTTTGAAAAACGGCAAGTGTGCTCCGTGTGCTGAATCCGCAAGAATAGGAATATCAGTTTCAATATTACTTGTGTACCCCTCGTAAGTAGGACTTGTAATTATTATCAGCTTTATATCTGAATGAATTTTTGTCAGCCGGGATATTTCTTCATTGGTAATTTTGCCGTAAATACCGTTAAGGCGGTCAAATTCAGGCTTTGCAATGATAACATTAAGTTTTCTGAGTTCGCAAGCGTTATAAACGCTTTTATGGCAGTTAGCGGCTACAATTACTTTGTCTCCGTCATGTGTCATAGCAAAAACCGCTGCAAGTATTCCAACAGTGGAGCCGTTTACAAGCAGCAGCGAATCTTCGCTTGAATACAGTTTGCTGAAAGCAATTTCTGTTTCCTTAATCAGTCCTGTTGGATTGTGCAGATCATCATATCCGCTAATCTCGGTAATGTCTATTTCAGCGCCTGTTATGCCGAATTTTTTGTTTCTTTTATGCCCCGGCATATGAAAAGGATAGCTGTTTAATTTTTTTAACTCATCATGAAGCATTTGCGGTCTCCTTGTTTTTACTGCTTAATGTAAATACGGCTTGAGTTACTGGCATTACTGCAAGAGCAAAAATTATCGGTAACCCTTCAATAAGTGCATTTTGTTTGAATATTATAAGCAGTATCAGATCGGTAATCAGAATTAATGCTATAATAACTGTTAACACAGCGCTGAAAGTATTCTTTTTAAATCCATACATGTATGTAATAAAGACCTCAATACCTGTGCATACCGAAAAAATCAGCGAGCCTGAACAGTGCAGTAAATACTGCATTTTGAGCGAATAATCAAATTTGAAAATAAGCGTCATAAGCATGCCGATAAATGAAGCGACTGCCAAAATAATATGCAAATTAGTTATTTTATAAAATTTATCTGCAAGTGAAAAAATGTTGGTGTATAAAGCAGTGTATACGAGAATTCCCCAAACGAAAAATAAAACAGGATGTGAAATACCTGTTTTGGACAGCGCACCGTTATTAGTTGTAAGATCGTTAAGACTCATAAAATAAACGGTGTAGGAAATTGCGCAGATGCTTAGAATAATGTTGATAATGAGTTTCATAATTGCCCTCTGTATCATTTTTTGCTTAATAAATTATATAATAATGAGATTGACTTTTCAAGTTAGTTGTGGTAATATACCGTTGTTGAAAAATTATGACTTCATGATTTCAGTTAATTTGCAGAAGTGGCGGAATCGGCAGACGCGCTAGATTCAGGTTCTAGTGAAAGCAATTTCATGAGGGTTCAAGTCCCTTCTTCTGCACCAAAAAATCCCACAGGTTTTCCTGTGGGATTTTTTACGCTTATTGAGAAGAAAATGCAGTAAATTAAATTAAAAAAGCACTTTCATATTTCTTGATTAACAACTATAATTAACATAGAAGGGGAGGGGTAAAAGTGAATTTGGGTGATAAAATTAAGCAAAGCAGAATGAGTATGGGATTATCTCAGGATCAGCTTGCGCAGAAGCTGTCAGTTGATGTTCAAACCGTAGCGGCGTGGGAAAACTCTCAGTCCGTACCTGATGATGAGAAACTTAATCTTTTAAAGAATATATTAAATTTTGAAGATTTAACATATTCTACTGAAACCTATAAAGATAACAATGAACAGCAGCCGCTTGAGTGGTACAGATTTATTTTTAGTCCTGATGAATTTTCTCAGATACACAAATTTCAGCGAAGATCATTATTAAAAATGCCGTTAGCTGTTACGGTTATAGCAATTATCTTCACTGTATTTTTAACAAATAATTCTGTATCAGATATAACTATAGGCTTTTTGGCAGGCGTTTTTATAATGACATGGCTCTTATATATCAAAGGTTTGACGATGATTAATAAGAACTATGAGAAAAGTATAATCAAAGTCTGTCAGTCAATATATATATGACAGCTATTTAAAAATACACATATACAGAAATAATGAATTAGTATATGACCGAAAAATTTATTATAATGATATAGAACGCATATTTATGTTGAAAAATTGGCTTTTATTGCTGATAAATGGTCAGTACTTTATTGTAAGAAAGAACGATTTGAAAGAAAATTCTGTTTTTTACAGTATGATTAATAGTAATTCTCTAAATAATACTGCTTTCGACGGAATTGGTATTTATCGCAATGTTTCGATAGCACTGAATGTCTTGTCCATTTTATCTCTGCCTATAGCGTATACCGTTGCTCAGAGTATATCAAGCGTTGAAGGTACATTGCCTGAAAATATGTGGGTTGCATTTTTATTCCTGCCGCTTCCTGTTTTGTCAATAGTATATGGAATTGTAATGACTGCAAAAGGCGTTAAATTTAAAGCCAACATAGTAAGCGGAAGCATATTTGCTTTATTGTTATTCATATTTGGAATGTTTTATGTAATGTTTTAAAAAAAATATGATTTTAGGGCGCCGTCTACTAAATGAGAAGGCGCCCATTTTTAATTTCAGGCATCAAAATCTAATGCTCGTTATTCCTGTGATATTTTATCTTTATAGTTTAATTTAAATGCTTTATTTCGTCGGCAATCATCTGAATAGTTTTGTAACAGGTATCAATTTTAATTGTGTCGAGAGCTTGATACAGCGGTATTCTTGCAATACTTCTGTCAATAACATCAGCAGTACGTATACCCATTTCAATATCTGTGTTTAATCTATCACGCAAATTGATTTCATCTGCAATGAGGGAAATACACTTTACATCACAATTTTCCAAATCCAGTTTTTCTATGATAGAATCGACTATGGACTGTTGGTGCATAACCCAGCAAAAAATCACATTTTCATAAGCAGAACAATGAAGAAAATTATTGAGCAGATAACAAATATTATCTATTACCATTGCTTTCGTTTCTTCATTTACTTGGAACGGATTAGCGTCCCAACACCAGTCGCCATCAAGAAAAACACTGTTAAACAAATCTTGTTTTAACTGTTGGCATACTGTTGTTTTGCCAACTCCCATTGTTCCGCCAATTAAATATATTGTTTTCATCTTTTTTCTCCATAAAATAATCCTGAACTTTTTTGTATAGCCGCAGTGTTTATGTGGTTATCTTGTTGTTAATTGTAAATCTTATAAAATATTCTTAATGAAAAAAGCGAAGGGAGACAACTTCTTTGTGAAGGTCTCCCTTTTTTGTTTTTTATTTTTTAAAAGAGTGTCTTAAATTTATCGTAAATTCCGAACAGGAAAATGAAAATAACAATCAGCGGAAGGATATATGTAAGATAAACTCTCATCCAGTTTTTAACTTTAAGACCTTTACCGGCATTTGCCTCTGCCATGTAATTTTTCCAGCCCCAGCCTTTTTTGCTGACACAGAAAAGAAGATATACAAGGGAGCCAAGAGGAAGAAAGATGTTACTTACAAGGAAGTCTTCAAGATCCATTATTGTTCCGCCGAATATTGAGAAGCCGTCCCACTGCAAAAGATTAAATCCGAGCACGCAGGGGAGTGAAAGGGCGGAAATCAGGAAAAAGTTTATAGCTGAAGATTTTTTTCTGCTGAAACCTGTAAGTTCCATCGTGCAGCAGATAATATTTTCGAATACTGCGAATATAGTTGAAAGAGCTGCAAAAGACATAAACAGGAAGAAAATGCTGCCCCACAATCTTCCCATTGGCATATTTGCAAATATATTGGGAAGCGTGATGAAAATAAGACTCGGGCCTGAAGTCTGGTCAACATTGTATGTAAAGCAGGCAGGGAATATAATAAGACCTGCTGAGATAGCAACAAATGTATCAAGAACAACAACTCTTGCGGATTCGCCAAGAAGTGTGTGCTTTTTATCGATGTAGCTTCCGAATATCGCCATAGCGCCTATACCGAGGCTGAGTGTAAAGAACGCTTGATTCATTGCGCTTACAAGCGTTTTAATAACTCCTACTTCTTTCATCCTTTCAAAATCGGGAAACAGGAAATATGAAAGGCCTTCTTTTGCGCCTTCCATAGTAAAACTGTTTATAGCAAGCACTATCATTATTAAAAGGAGCGCAACCATCATTACTTTGGTGATTTTTTCCAGTCCGTTTTGAAGACCTTTGGCGCAAACAATAATACCGAGTAAAACTACAAGTATAGTCCAGAAACACATTGTTCCGGGATCGGCAAGCATATTGTTAAAGGCATTTTCAACACCCTTATTATCAAGGTTCTCAAGCTTGCCTGTAGCTGTCATATAAAAATATTGCAGCATCCAGCCTGATACGCAGGTATAAAACATCATAAGCAGATAACAGCCTATAAGAGTCAAATAACCGTGTATATGCCATTTTTGTTTTGGCTTTTCAAGTGCCTGATATGCTTTAATGGGACTTTTCTGTGACGCTCTGCCTACTGCGAATTCCATACTCAAAATAGGAAGACCCAGTATTACCAAAAAAATCAAATAAAAAAGTACAAATGTACCGCCGCCGCCTTCTCCGGCAATATAAGGGAATTTCCATACATTACCGATGCCGATAGCACAGCCGGCGGACAGCAAAATAAATCCCAAACGGGATTTAAGCTTTTCTCTTTCCATATATTTACCTCTCTGATATGTGTTAATATTGACAATATTGTAACATAACAAGGATGCAAGTACAAGAGATAATAAGACATTATCGATTATTTGTTAAAGAATATACTTTCAGATTTTACCTGTTCAGTTTTAAAAATGTTAAATTTACTTCTCCGTCTCTGGCGTTTGCTGAACCTGAATACGAAAGAAAAAACTGCGTTTCAGACGGTGCGTCAATAATAAATGTTGATGAGCCTGTTGCACTTGAACCGTTTGTTGTTGTAGCAAAATATATACCGTATTGAAGCTGCGGAGAACCATTATATGACGGCGTAATCTGCATATAATTTGCATTTTGAAATATGGCAGAAACTTTATAAGAGACAAGATAATATCCAGGCTGAAGCGTTATTACCGTGCTTGAAGTTTGCTCTATATTTCCCTCTGTATCTGAAACATCCTCTATTACGGGTATCTGAGTGCCTTGGCTGAGCAATTGCTGAAATGCGTAGAAAGAAGCAAAAGAATTCAGTGCCGGAGCACCAGTAGCACCAGTTGCACCGGTAGCACCCGTATTTCCTTTTTCGCCTGTAGCGCCAGTAGCACCGGTAGCTCCTGTATCTCCTTTTTCTCCTGTAGCACCGGTAGCTCCTGTATCTCCTTTTTCTCCTGTAGCACCGGTAGCTCCTGTGTCTCCTTTTTCACCAGTAGCACCAGTTGTACCCGTATCTCCTTTTTCTCCTGTAGCACCGGTAGCTCCTGTATCTCCTTTTTCACCAGTAGCACCTGTTGCACCGGTAGCACCCGTATCTCCTTTTTCGCCTGTAGTGCCCGTTGCACCGGTAGCACCCGTAGCTCCTTTTTCGCCAGTAGCGCCTGTGGCACCGGTAGCACCTGTATCTCCTTTATCACCAGTAGCGCCTGTTGCACCGGTAGCACCTGTATCTCCTTTATCACCAGTAGCGCCTGTTGCACCGGTAGCACCCGTATCTCCTTTTTCGCCTGTAGCGCCTGTTGCACCGGTTGCTCCCGTCGCACCCTTTTTAGTTTCAACACACACGCATTTAGTGGTGCATAAATGTTTTTTTTCACCTGAATTATAGATTTTCATAAATACACAAACTTTCTTTTTTTATTCATTTTATTCGTTTTGTTTGTTTGTGTTAATTATACAGATAATAATATAAATATTTACAATCTGAGTTTTTTGTTATTAAATGATTTTGTTCGTTTTTACGATATTTTGTCATATTTATTGACAGTAAGTGTCTAATATTATAATATATACCATGTTTTATACTAATATATATTGATACATTATGGTGTTTTTATGAAGAGCCTTCTTATTTATTTGAAAAACTATAAAAAAGAATCATTTTTTGCTCCTCTTTTTAAAATGATGGAAGCAATTTTTGAACTTATAGTTCCGCTGGTAGTGTCGTCTGTTATAGACAACGGTATTTTAAAAAATGATTATCGCAAAGTTCTTACTGATGTCGGAATTATGGTGTTGCTTGCTGTTGTGGGAATGTCCGTGTCAGTAACGGCTCAGTATTTTGCCGCAAAAGCGGCTTCGGGCTTCGGCAGGGAACTTAGGTCTGATCTTTTTAAGAAAATACAGTCTCTTTCTTTTTCAGAGCTTGACAGCGCTGGTACTTCTACACTTGTAACTATTATGACAAACGATACAGCGCAGGTGCAAAACGGCGTTAATATGGTTTTACGCCTGTTTTTGAGAAGCCCTTTTATTGTTTTCGGCGCTCTTATAATGGCGTTTACAATAGATGTTAAATGCGCTCTTGTTTTTTTGATTACCATACCTATATTGACAGCAGTTATCGTTGCCATTATGAAATACACCATGCCCCGTTATAGATCAATTCAGTTTCATCTTGATGATCTTACTCTTAAAACACGTGAGAATCTTTCAGGTGCAAGAGTAATTCGTGCGTTCACAAGAGAAGCTGAGGAGACTGAAGGCTTTTATGAGAAAAGCAAAGCCCTTTCCCATCTACAGAAAGCGGTCGGCAGAATATCGGCTCTCATGAATCCGCTTACCTATGTAATTATTAATGTTGCTATTATTGTGCTTATATATGAAGGCGGTATCAGAGTAAATACAGGTGAGTTATCTCAGGGTCAAGTAGTTGCTCTTTATAACTATATGAGCCAGATACTTGTTGAGTTAATAAAACTTGCAAATCTTATAGTAACAGTTACAAGAAGTTTTGCCTGTGCATCAAGAATTGAAAATGTATTCAAACTTCAGAATACACTTCAGCATACAGATAACAGCGCTAAAGTGAATGATTATGCTGTGTGTTTTGATAATGTGTCTCTTAAATACAACGGATCTTCTGAGGATTCTCTCAGAAATATTGATTTCAAGGCACAAAAAGGAGATATAATCGGAATTATCGGAGGCACCGGAAGTGGTAAAACAAGCCTTGTTTCTTTAATACCTCATTTTTACGATTCAACTGAAGGAACTGTATATGTTGACGGTGTTGACGTTAAAGCTCAGGACGATAATCAACTGCGCAGTAAAATAGGTTTTGTGCTTCAAAAAGCAGTCTTGTTTAAAGGAACTGTCAGGGATAATCTCTTGTGGGGAAATAAAGAAGCAACAGATGAAGATATGATAGAAGCACTTAAAAACGCTCAGGTCTATGAGACCATTCTTGAAAAAGGCGGTCTTGACGCGGAGATCAAGCAGAACGGCGCTAATCTGTCAGGCGGTCAGAAACAGCGCCTTTCAGTTGCAAGAGCGCTTGTCAGAAAACCTCAGATACTTGTGCTTGACGACAGTTCTTCTGCGCTTGATTTTGCAACAGAAGCCGCCATGCGCAAAGCTATTTTAAGTCTTAATTATAAACCCACCGTATTTATAGTCAGCCAGCGCGCATCGTCAGTAATGTTTGCTGATCTTATAATCGTTCTTGATGACGGAGAATGTGTTGGCTGCGGAAAGCATGATGAGCTTCTTGAAAACTGCGAAGTTTACAGAGAAATCTATGATTCACGGTTCGTAAAGGAGGCGGCGGCAAATGACTAAAAAAATAGTTAAAAAGGTACTCAAATATATCGGAAAATATAAATTTGTATTGTTTCTTTCAATCATATGTGCTGCTGCTTCATCTCTCCTAACACTTTATGTTCCCATACTTGTTGGTCAGGCGATAGATTATATTGTAGGCCCAGGAAATGTTAATTTTGAAGCTATGATAAAGCTGTTTATAAAAATAGCTGTTATCGTTGCCGTTACAGCACTTTTGCAATGGCTGATGAATGTTTTTAACAACAGGATTACATTTAATGTTGTGCGCGATATGAGAAACATGGCATTCAAAAAGCTTCAGGTTCTGCCGTTTAATTATCTCGACAGTCACCCGAACGGTGAAACCGTAAGCCGAGTAATTACCGATGCCGACCAGTTCGCTGACGGTCTCCTTATGGGATTTACACAGCTTTTCACAGGCGTTGTAACAATTATCGGAACGCTTGCTTTTATGATATATATCAATTTCTGGATTGCACTTCTTGTTGTAGTGCTCACTCCGATGTCTTTCCTTTTTGCAAGTTTCATCGCTAAGAGAACATATAAGATGTTCAGAAAACAGAGCGAAGCAAGAGGGGAGCAGACCGCGTTCGTTGACGAGATGATCACAAATCAGAAAGTTACGGAAGCTTACGGTCATAAAAAAGAAAATCAAGAGAATTTTGAAAAGACTAATAAAAACGTAGCGCTTTATTATTTCAAAGCTACTTTTTATTCATCATTTGCAAATCCGGGCACAAGGTTTGTGAATAATATCGTTTATGCCGCAGTAACACTTTTCGGCGCAATACTTGCAATACGCGGAAATATTACGGTAGGAATACTTTCAAGTTTCCTTGCCTACGCAACACAGTACACTAAGCCGTTTAACGAGATAAGCGGTGTAGTAACAGAACTGCAGAATGCTATTGCTTGTGCAGGCAGACTGATAAATCTTATTGAGGAAAAAGAGATAGAACCGGATACAGAAGATAAAAAGGTTCTTGAAAGTGCGAATGGTAAGATTGAAGTTAAAAATGTAGATTTCAGTTACAGCAAAGATAAAAAGCTTATAGAAAATCTTTGTATAAGCGTCAAGCCGGGTATGAGAGTTGCCATAGTTGGGCCTACGGGCTGCGGTAAAACTACAATCATAAACCTTCTTATGAAGTTTTATGATGTGAACAGCGGCGAAATATATGCTGATGACATCTCTTATTCTGATATTAATGTTCACTCTCTTCGATCTTCTTTCGGTATGGTATTACAGGATACTTGGCTTAAATCAGGAACTGTCTTAGAAAACATAGCAATGGGTAAACCCGATGCTTCACTTGACGAAGTTATTGATGCCGCAAAGAAATCTCATGCGCATTCATTTATCAAAAGATTACCTAATGGTTATGATACTTTTATCGGTTCTGACGGAGGAAATCTTTCTCAGGGGCAGAAACAGCTTTTGTGCATAACAAGGCTTATGCTTGTAAATCCGCCTATGCTGATACTTGATGAAGCCACTTCAAGTATCGATACAAGAACAGAAATTAAAATACAGAAAGCTTTTGAAGTGCTTATGAAAGGCAAAACAACATTTATCGTTGCACACAGGCTTTCTACTATTAAAAACGCAGATCTGATTCTTGTAATGAACAGTGGTAAGGTAATAGAACAGGGTAAACACAGCGAACTGCTTGATAAACATGGTTTTTATTATAAATTATATAACAGTCAGTTCGCAGGTTTTGAAAACTGATTTTAGGAGGGCAATATGGAAACTTTAGGTAATATACTTGAAGCTATAGACGAAGTTGTATGGGGACCCGTCATGCTCGTCTTTCTTGTTGGTACAGGCATATTTCTGACATTTAAACTGAATTTTCTTCCTTGGCGTAAACTGCCGACAGCGCTGAAAATGGTGTTCAGTCCCGAATCAAGGAAAACAGATAAGGGAAAAGGTGATATTTCACCCTTTTCAGCTCTCATGACGGCACTTGCAGGTACTATCGGTACAGGTAATATTGTCGGCGTTGCTACTGCTATGATAACAGGCGGCCCCGGAGCACTTGTTTGGATGTGGATTGCAGCAGCTTTTGGAATATCAACAAAATACGCGGAATGTGCGCTTGCCATAAAATACAGGGAGACTAATTCAAAGGGCGAGATGTGCGGCGGCCCTATGTATACCATAAAAAATGCGTTTAAAAATAAAAAAATAGCACTAATTCTTGCCGGAGCTTTTTCCGTGTTTACTGTATTCGCATCGTTCGGTATCGGCAATATGTCTCAGGCAAATTCCATTTCATCTTCACTTGAAAAAACATTTTCCGTTCCGTCATGGGTAACCGGTGTCGTTCTTGCCGTTCTAACAGGTATTATTATTTTCGGAGGAATAAAATCCATTTCCAAGGTTTCCTCCGTACTTGTCCCTGTAATGGCAGTGTTTTACATAGTTTCTGGTCTTATAATCATCTGTGCAAATTACAAGAACATTCCGGCAGGTTTTCTTACTATATGGTCTATGGCTTTCGGTGGAAAAGCTATTGCGGGCGGTATTGCCGGTACGCTTACTGTTTCTGTTATGCAAAGTATACGTTACGGCGTTTCACGCGGCGTATTTTCTAATGAAGCAGGTCTCGGTTCTGCCGCAATTACTGCATCATCCGTTACCACGGACAGCCATGTTAACCAGGGTTATATCAACATGTGCGGTACTTTTATAGATACTATAGTTGTGTGCACTATTACAGGGCTTGTAATAGCATCGTCAGGTCTTCTTGGCACTGTTGATTCAAACGGTGTCATGCTTGACGGAGCAGATCTTACTATCGCGTGTTTCGAGAGTGTTCTCGGAAAACCCGGAGCTATAGTAGTTTCAGTAGGTATACTCTTATTTGCGTGGTCAACTATTTTAGGCTGGGAATATCAGGGCGAAAAAGCGCTTGAATTTTTGTTCAAAAAGAGAATTATATGCTATATTTACAGAGTGGTTTTTGCAATAATGGTTTTCTTCGGCTCAGTTGCGGCTCTTGACGTTGCTTGGTCTTTCAGCGATATAGCAAACGGACTTATGGCAATACCAAACTTAATTTCTCTTGTTGTTCTTTCAGGAGTTCTCAGAAAAGATACTATTCATCACCACAAAACTACCAAAAAAATCAAACAAAAATAGATAGAATATATTTAATATTGACTTTTTATTTCAAACAATATAAAATATTATTTAGTATTTTTGATAAGGGGTGTCTCTATGGCAACTTGCCCTAACTGCGGCAGACATATTCCTTGGTGGAATATCAAGGCGGAATGCAAACAATGCGGAGTATCTATTCCAAACTATAACTGGGTTGAAAGACTTGAAGAGGATAATAAAAACGCAGAGGCTGCTTTCACAGTCTTTTACAGAACGATGAACAGAGTTCGTTATTCCCTTTTCGGTACTAAACTCAGAATCGTAAGATTTGTACTTACTTTTTTACCTGCTGTTGCTTTTATAATTCCTTGGGCAAATGTAAACAGCACAGGTGAAAGTTTTCAGTTAACTCTCTTTTCTTTTACAGGAGCAAAATCCGCTCTTGATATTTTTCTTCAGTTATTTAATAACTTTTCAATAATCTGGTCAAACATTCAGTTTGAAAATTTCTTCGGTCCGTCTACGTTTATAGTTGTAGGCACAATATTTTATTTTCTTTCTGCATTGTTTATAGTTATTGCATTTTTTATGAATATCATAAAATGTAAAAAGCCAAAGACAAAATCCGCAATCACTTTTGACGTTATCACAATAGCGTTTTCAGTTGTGGCTGTTTCTCTTTTCTCAGCGGCTGCGTCAGTTGGCGCTGATGCCAAGGCTTTTTCGGTAGGAGAATTTGCGGCATATGATATAAGCGGTGGATTTTTCTGGGGTTATATTATTGCTGTTGTTTTGTTTGTTGTAGCGCTTTCTATAAATACTGCTGTTGTTATAGCACCTGCAAAGAGCGATGAGACACTTGAGCAGGAGCGCCTTGAAAAAGTTGCGGCTAAGGAAGCTAAAGAGCGTGAAAATGAGCTGAAGAAAGCTCTTGAGCGTGAGGAGGCTGCCAAGGCACATGAGGAAGAACAGAAACGTATAGTTGAAGAAGCTAAACGTAAAGTAGCTGAAAAGAAAGCGAAAGACGAAGCTAAAAAGAAGAAGAAAAAATAAAAAGAATAAGGCGCCGTTATCACGGCGCTTTTTTTCGTTGATTTAATATTGTGAAAATGTTATACTTTTTTTATTAGAAGAAAGTGGTGATTGTTATTTCTTACGATATGCTTTTCAGTCCTATGAAGATAGGAAATGTAGAAATCAAAAACAGAGTTGTAATGGCACCGATGCTGATGGGTTTCGGTACATTCAGCGGCGATGCTACTGAGCAGATGATAAATTATTATGAAGAACGTGCAAAGGGCGGCACCGGGCTTATAATCACTGAGATTACCAGGGTAAATGACCTTACAGGTGCTTCATCTTTCGGCCAGCTTTCAGCTTCAAAGGACAGAAATATTCCGTCTATCTCAAAGCTTGCTGAAAGAATACATAAACACGGCGCAAAGCTTTTTGTTGAGCTTCATCATCCAGGCAGGCAAAATGTTAATCTTATGATAAATACAGTGCCTATATCTTATGCAATGGATAAGATAATGCCCGGCAATTCATATTCAAAACTTCTTTACGGAAGTATTGTTCCTCTCGGCAAAAAAATGGTGGAAAAAGATATGTTTTTTAAAACCGTTGCGCCAAGCAAGTGTGAAAGAAGTAAATTTTCCGAAAGCTCAAATAAAGCTCTTACTGAAAAGCAGATAAAAAGAATAATCTCCCAGTTCGGTGATGCCGCTCTGAGAGTAAAGAAAGCGGGCTGTGACGGCGTTGAATTACACGCAAGCCACGGTTACCTCATTCAGCAGTTTTTGTCTCCTGTAACGAATCGCAGAACAGATAAATACGGCGGCTCTCTTGAAAACAGAATAAGATTTTTAAATGAAATAATTGATGATGTCCGCTTAAAATGCGGTAAGGATTTTCCGATAATTGTAAGGCTTACCGTTGATGAGATGTATGACCGTATCGGTCAGAAGGGCAAGGGCTATGGGCTCGATGAGGGGCTTAAAATGGCTCAGATGCTTGATAAAAAAGGTATAGACGCAATAGATGTATCATCCGCCGCCTATGACACATTCAATTATTGGCTTGAGCCTACCACTTTTGAATGCGGCTGGCGAAAAAACCTTGCCGCAGAAGTTAAAAAAGTCGTAAATATTCCTGTTATCGCGGCAAATCTTATAAGATCACCTAAACAGGCTGAGGAACAGCTTGAAGACGGTATACAGGATTTCGTTTCTCTCGGAAGACCTCATATAGCTGATCCTCACTGGGTTGAAAAAGTTCAGAACGGCAAAGAAGATCAGGTAAAAAGATGTATTTGCTGTCTTTATTGCTTTGAAAGTATGATGAACGGAGCTTATGAAGGCACACACGGTAATTGCTCTGTAAATCCGCTTGTCGGAAGAGAAAATGAAACGCTTCAAAAGAACGGAAACGGCAAAAAAGTTCTTGTTATTGGTGCCGGTGTTGCAGGACTTTGTGCAGCTGAGCTTCTTGCAGACCGCGGCTTCAGCGTAACCGTGCTTGAAAAAGCGGATTGTGCAGGCGGGCAGATCAATCTTGCCGATAAACCTCCGCATAAAGCAAAACTTCATTGGTGTATTGATGATCTTGTAGCTAACTGCCATGCAAAAGGCGTTGAAATAAAATATGGTGTAAACGCCGATAAAAATATTGTTGATTCTTATAATCCTGAGCATATAATTGTAGCAACGGGCGCCACTGCCGTTCACCCGAAAGCGTTTTCAGGTGAAAATGTTGTTACGGTTGCTGACGTTCTTGACGGATCAGTTAAATTCAGCGGCAAAAAAATCTGCGTAATAGGTTCCGGAATGACGGGACTTGAAACATCCGAACTTCTTATTGAACAGGGAAATAAAATTTCTGTTGTAGAAATGGCAGATAAAATAGCGCCCGGTGCATGGTTCCAGCAGCTTGATGATGCCATGCCTAAGCTTGAGGCAGCAGAAACAGAATTTTATACCTCAACCAAGCTTGTTGATATACTTCCGAGGGGAATAGCTGTTGAGGATGTTAAAACTGGCAAGAAATATAATATCGAATGTGATGCCGTTGTACTTTCTATGGGCGTAAGACCAGATAATTCACTTTATAATGAACTTAAAGGTTCATATAATAATGTATATGCAATAGGCGATTGCGAAAAATCAGGCAGAATATTCAATGCCACTCAGGCTGCATATAATTTAGCAAAAACTATATAGGAGTTAATTATGGAAAACAATAACAATACAGAAATAAGCAATAAACAGGCGAAACAGCGTAACGGAGCCGCGGAAATCATTATGAGGCTGATTCACGGCGCAATTATAGGATTGGGCGCTGTTTTGCCGGGAATATCAGGCGGAGTGCTTTGCGTTGTATTCGGCGTTTATAAACCGATAATGGAATTGCTGTCACATCCGTTCAAGGCTATCAAAAAGTATGCTAAACTGCTGATACCGATTGTTATAGGCATTGGTATAGGATTCCTTGCTATATCTAAGCTGCTTGGATTTTTGCTTACAAAATATCCCGATCCTTCAGTGTGTTTGTTTGTTGGTCTTATAGCAGGTATGATGCCTTCTCTTTTCAGGGAAGCCGGTGAGAAAGGAAGAAGCAAAGGCTCGTTCATATCAATGGCAATATGCTTTACGGTAGTTTTAGCACTGTTATTGGGTCTGAATGCTGTTCATGTAACCATAGTACCTAATTTCTGGTGGTATTTGTTCTGCGGCTTTTGCATTGCTTTAAGCGTTATTGCTCCGGGTATGAGCTTTTCAACTCTGTTAATGCCTTTGGGGCTGTATACGCCGCTTGTTGACGGTATCGGAAATCTTGACTTCAAGGTTATACTTCCTGCGGGAATTGGTGCTCTTTTGACTGTTATACTTCTTGCAAAAGCTGTTGACAGTCTTATGAATAAGCATTACAGCGTTGTTTTCCATGGAATAATCGGAATAGTTGTTGCGGCAACCGTAGTTATCATTCCGTTTCAGAGCTTTGCTGCAGGCGTTAAAGAAGCTGTTATTAATGTTATCTGTATCGCCGCAGGCGTTGCAATAGCGCTTATTCTTGATAAGTTTAACAGTAAAGTAAAAGTTCCTGAGAACTAAATTGATTTTGCCCCCGTATATTCGGGGGCTTTTTATTTTTGTGTTGACAAAAATATGATGCGGATGTATAATGAATATACCCCAAGAGGGTATATGGAGGTAAATATGGAAGATTGTAAATGTACGCATAAAACAAAAGAACGGGATTCAGACGAATACAAATCGCTGATGAATCGCTTAAACAGAATTGAAGGTCAGATTCGCGGGATAAAAAAAATGGTTGAGAATAATGCTTACTGTACTGATATTATTACTCAGGCTGCAGCGGCTTCTTCTGCTCTTAACTCTTTTAACAGGGAACTGCTTTCAAATCATATCAGAACCTGTGTTGAGCAGGATATAAAAGACGGAAAGTATGAAACTGTTGATGATCTTATCTCAACTCTTCAGAAATTGCTGAAATAGGAAGTGATTTTATGGAACAGTACGATGTAACAGGCATGACCTGCGCTGCATGTTCGGCGCGTGTTGAAAAAGCCGTTTCGTCATTGGGAGATGTAGATTCTTGCTCTGTTAATCTGCTTACTAACTCCATGATTGTAGAAGGTAAGGCTACACCGCAGGAGGTTATAAGCGCCGTAGAAAAAGCCGGTTATGGCGCTTCGGTGAAAGGCAGCCGCAAAGATATTTCCGAAAACAATTCAGATCCTTTAAAAGATAAAGAAACACCAAAAATGTTAAGGCGACTTATCGCAAGCGTTGTGCTTCTTGTTCCGTTGATGTATGTTTCAATGGGCCATACAATGTGGAACTGGCCGTTGCCTGGCTTTTTGAACGGAAATGCAATGGGTATTGCTTTATTTGAACTGCTTTTTACAATAGCTGTCATGGTAATAAACAGCAGATTTTTTGTAAGCGGATTTAAAGGGCTTGTGCACCGCGCTCCTAATATGGACACACTTGTGGCTCTCGGAAGCGGGGCGGCATTTGTTTACAGTACGGTTGTAATGTTTATTATGAGCTATGAATTATCTGCAGGCAGAATTGATGTAGCTCATGAGTATTTGCATTCAAATCTCTACTTTGAATCATCTGCAATGATACTTACGCTGATTACAGTAGGTAAAACGCTGGAAGCTTATTCAAAGGGCAGAACAACTGACGCTCTTAAAGGACTTATTAAACTTGCGCCTGACAGCGCTGTTATAATAAAAGACGGAAATGAAATAAAAGTCAGCGCAAAAGATGTTTCGGTGGGAGATGTATTTGTTGTCAGAGCGGGGGAAAGTATACCTGTTGACGGAGTTGTAATTAAAGGCAGCAGTGCTGTTGATGAATCTGCGCTCACAGGTGAAAGCATACCCGTTGAAAAATCAGCAGGAGATAAAGTTTCCGCTGCAACAATAAACCGTTCAGGCTTTTTGCAGTGCCGTGCAACATCAGTAGGAGAGGATACTGCCATTTCAAAAATAATAAAAATGGTTTCAGATGCTTCTGCAACCAAAGCGCCGATTGCTAAAATAGCTGATAAGGTGTCCGGCGTTTTCGTTCCTGCTGTTATAGCCATTAGTATTGTGACTATGATTGTTTGGATAATAGTAGGAAAGGATGCGGGCTTTGTGCTTTCGCGCGGTATTTCTGTGCTTGTTATAAGTTGTCCGTGCGCACTAGGACTTGCTACACCTGTTGCAATCATGGTAGGAAGCGGAAAAGGTGCGAAAAACGGTATACTTTTTAAAACAGCTGAAAGTCTTGAAATATGCGGCAAAACAGAAATAGTATGCCTGGATAAGACGGGTACTGTTACAGAGGGGCATCCATCAGTTACGGATGTTGTATGCGACGATAAGGAAAGACTTTTGAAATTTGCATATTCACTTGAGAGTAAGAGTGAACACCCGCTTTCAAAGGCTGTAACAGATTATTGCGCTGAACAATCTGTTGAATTAATTGAATGCGATGATGCAAAAACTGTTGCCGGAAACGGAATTTACGGAACTGTGCAGGGTGAAAGCGCTTATGCAGGAAATGATAAATATATTTCTCAATTTTGTGAAATACCAAGTGAGTATGTTTTAAAAGCTAAAACTCTTTCTCAAAACGGTAAAACTCCGTTGTATTTTGCTTTCGGAAAGGAATTCCTCGGACTGATAGCAGTTGCTGATACCGTTAAAAATACTGCTAAGAAAGCAGTAGAGGATTTGAGAAAAATGGGAATAACGCCTGTTATGATAACAGGGGATAATGAAATCACGGCAAATGCTATTGCTGAAACGGTCGGAATTGAAAATGTGGTTGCAAAGGTTTTGCCTGAGGGTAAGGAAGAAACCGTCCGCCGTCTTTCCGAATACGGCAAAGTTGCAATGGTTGGAGACGGTATTAATGACGCACCTGCTCTTACAAGGGCTGATACAGGAATAGCAATAGGGGCAGGTACTGATGTTGCCATAGATGCCGCTGATGTAGTTCTTATGAAAAGTGAGCCTGACGATATTCCAAAATCCATTTCACTTTCCAGAAGAGTTATTTTGAATATTAAAGAGAATCTCTTTTGGGCATTTATATATAACATTATTGGTATTCCAATTGCCGCAGGTGTTCTTGAGCCGGCTTTCGGTATAACATTAAATCCAATGATTGCAGCCGCGGCTATGAGCCTTTCAAGCTTTTGCGTTGTAATGAATGCTTTAAGGCTAAATTTTGTAAATATTAATAAACCGATTTATAAAAAATCGGAAAAAGGAGAAATTGATATGAGTATTTTTAAGAAAGAAACTAAACCGTATATTGAGATTGAAGGTATGATGTGTGAGCACTGTGAAGCGCACGTAACACAGGCTTTAAGTGAAATCGGAGTTACCGTAAAAGCAGATCATAACGCTAAAAAAGCTTATATTCTTGACGGTGATGCAGATGATAACAAGATTAAAACCGCTGTAGAGAGTGCAGGTTATAAATACGTAAAAACAGTACGCTGATATTTAAGCACGAAAAAAGGCTGAAGCATTTGCTTCAGCCTTTTTATATCATGAATGATCAATTTTTATTATATTATTGTTAGCTCTTTAGGAAATGTTGATATATCTTCGTTTCCGCTTTCGGTAACAAGACACACATCCTCTATCCTTATACCGAATTTATCGGGAATGTAAATTCCGGGTTCAACGGATGTTATATTCCCGGGCATAAATACGTCTTTGCTTCTGGGAGATGCATTGTACCCTTCGTGTATTTCAAGGCCTACACCGTGTCCGAGTGAATGCCTGAAATATTTTCCCATATTCTTTTTCTCAAGAACATCGTACGCGGCTTTGTAGACGTCGGCACATGCGGTATTCGGTTTCAGCGCTTTTATTCCTGCAAGCTGTGCTTCAAGAACAAGGTTATACATTTCTTTCATTTCATCATCAGCGCCTGATACAGCAAAAGTTCTTGTCATATCAGAATGATAACCGTTGTATGTAGCGCCGAAATCAATAAGCACAAAATCATTTTTCTTTATAACAGTGTCTGACGGCACGCCGTGAGGCAAAGATGTATGTGCGCCTGTGAGCAAAATTGTGTCAAAAGAAACTCCGTCAGAGCCGTTTTTGAGCATTATATAATCAAAATAAGCCTGAAGCTCTTTTTCGGTTTTGCCAGGTTTAATATGATTTAAAAGTTCAGCCAGGCTCTTTTCCGCAATCTCGTTTGCCTTTTTCATGTATTGGATCTCTTCGGGCTCCTTAACATTCCTGATTTCCATAAGAGCGGTGCCTATACCCGTAAATTCACAGCCTGTAGCATCTTTATATGCAGAATATGTTTTTAGAGAAATGGTTTCATCTTCGAAAGCTATCTTTTTTACATTTGCTTTTTTGCATATTTCGGCTATGTATTCTTTAAATGAAACTGCAGGCTCGCATACAGTAAGTCCTGTTTTCTTTGCATGGTTTTGTGCTGTTTCAGTGTATCTTGAATCAACAATGTGATAAGCCGTTCCGTCTTTAAGAATAAATATAATACCCTCACTCGGTGAAAAGCCGCAAAAGTAATGCATATTGCTTTCATTAAAAAGAATAAGTGCGTCTGCATCTGCTTTGTTTATAAGATTAACTGCCTTTTCTATTCTCATTTGTATCACCCAAAATATTGTAAAATAAATTGCGGACCGTGTCAATTTATTATTGACTTTAAATATTTGTTATGGTAACTTTATTTTAATGTTTTTAGTACAGGAAGGTTAGTACTATGGAAAAATATTTGATTAATCCCTATCAAAAAATTAGCAAAATCAATAAGGATATATACGGCCATTTTTCAGAACATCTTGGCAGGTGTATTTATGGCGGCCTTTATGTTGGAGAAGATTCTAAAATACCTAATGTTAACGGCATGAGAAGCGATGTTGTAAGCGCTCTTAAAGAAATGGGTATCCCTGTTCTTCGCTGGCCTGGCGGATGCTTTGCAGATGAATATCATTGGAAAGACGGTATCGGTGAAAAATCAAGCCGCAAGAAAATGGTTAATACACACTGGGGCGGAGTGGTAGAAGATAATTCTTTCGGTACTCACGAGTTTTTTGAACTTTGCCGCCAGCTTGGCTGTGACGCCTATATCAACGGCAACGTCGGCTCAGGTACCGTAGAGGAAATGAATGAGTGGGTAGAATATATGACTTTCGGCGGTGATTCGCCTATGTCACGTTTAAGAGAAAAGAACGGTCATAAAGAGCCTTGGAAAATTAAGTATTTCGGTGTCGGCAATGAGAGCTGGGGTTGCGGCGGAAATATGGAGGCCGAGTATTACGGAGATCTTTTCAGAAGATATAATACATATGTTCGTGATTATGATCAGAATAATAAGATCTACAGAATTGCTTGCGGCCCAAACGGTGATGACTATAACTGGACTGAAAGACTGCTCAAAAAGATCGGAAGAAAAGCAAACGGTATTTCTCTTCATTATTATACAGTTCCTACCGGTAACTGGGATAAGAAAGGCTCTTCAACTGATTTTGATGAAAACGAATATTTTTCTACAATTGCAAAAGCTTATAATATAGAGCGCATAATCTCACGCCACTGTGATATCATGAATAAATATGACCCTGATAAAAAAATCAATCTCATAGTTGATGAGTGGGGAACATGGTATGATGTAGAGCCCGGAACTAATCCAGGATTTCTTTATCAGCTCAGCACAATGAGGGATGCTGTTGTTGCGGCGCTTTCTTTGAATATTTTCAATAAGCATTCGGACAGAATTTCTATGGCAAATATAGCGCAGACTGTAAATGTGCTTCAGTCTGTTGTGCTTACTGACGGTGAGGACATGGTGCTCACTCCTACATATTACGTTTTCAAAATGTTCAAAGAGCATCAGAATAACACACTGATCGGTTCATATATTACTACTCCCGTCAGAGAAGAAAATGGTGAAAAAGCTCCGAAGCTTATTGAATCTGCTTCAGTTGACGAAAACGGTATTATATATTCAACTGTTGTAAATACCTGCCCTGTTGAAAACGCTGAAATTGAATGCGAAATAGCACACAGTGATGTAAAATCAGTAAAAGCGTATATCATTACAGGCGGTATGCGTGACGGCAACACATTTGAAAATAAGAATGTTATTTATGAAAAAGAGTTCAGCGATTTCAAATTAAAAGCTGGCGGATTTACTGCTAATATTCCGCCTTGCAGTGTTGTGAAATTCGTTATTGAATAATGGAACATGTATGTAAAAAATGTCTTTTGCTTGAAGCAGGCGAGAGAGCTTCGTTTGAAGGAGTAAAAAGTTACCTTGAAACGATTGACAGTTCTTTGAAAGTAAGCCCTGAAGTGTATAAAAAGCGGCTTGAGTACTGCAAAAACTGTGACAGCCTTATTGCCGGAATGTGTATAAAATGCGGATGCTACTGTGAGCTTCGTGCGGCACTCAAAAACAAAGCCTGCGCAGATTATGACAAAAGAAAATGGAATAAGGATATATAATGATTTTAAACACACGCGGTAAATACTGCGTGTGTTTATTTTTATATTTATTTGTCAATATTCACTGTATGAAGAGAATAAGATTGAAAAAATACGATATGACTTTTATTTATATTTCGGTACTTTTGCTCAGCATTTTGTCGGTAATAACTTATATAATCAGGCTTTTTAACACTGAAGTTTCCGATTATATATTTTTTACGGGCACTGTTGTTTTGCTGTGCTTTTTTATAGTTTCGAAAGTAAATTTAAAGGCATTAAAAGTAATAATGATATTGCTTGCTATAGTTTTTTTGGCAGTGTTTTATATTTTGGGAAATTCATTTCTGATTACAGCTGCCAAAAAACTTTCCTCGTCTGCAGTTTCGTTTGGATTTTTTGATTTTCTGTTTAATACTTGTTCCGTTTATAAGTTCCAGCAGCTTGTATATGAAACTTCTTGCGGCGGCGCACGTATAATTGATAATCAAATTATATGCGGTGTTATAAATATAGTTAAGGCAAATCCTGATTCGGATCTGATAAGCTATCTAAGCGGAAAAGTAGTTTTTATGTTTGCACTGTGCGGAATATTACTTTCAGAAAAGAAAAACTTTAAAGCCAACCTTCTCGTTTGCGCTTTAATGCTTATCAGCGGCAATCCTTCTCCTGCTCTTATACTGCTGCTGTTTACCAGCCCCTCCATATATTTTCTTGCGATGCTGATTAACTTTTTTTCCTTTATAATTTCCGCTCAGTTTGATATAAAAGGTGCTTTCAGAGTAAACCCATCATTGTTTGAGGTCTTTTATCATTCTGATAATATTATAAATTTGCTTGCATTTTCTGTTTTGTTATGTGCTGTGTCATATTTTGTTTCCCGCCTTGTAAAGGAGCGCAAAAGATGATATATTGATAACGGTGATATGTTATGGATGTAAGGCAGGAACTTTTAAATAGTGCTGATATAAATTATAAAGAATTTCATAAAAAGCTTGTACCAACGGTAGATGAGAATAAAATAATAGGCGTTCGCATTCCTCAATTGCGAAAAATCGGAAAAAAGCTTGAAAATAACAGTTTTGAGTGGTATTTCTATGAAGAAATCATGCTTCATGGTTTTTATATAGGTTATAAAAAGCTTGATTATAAAGAGCGTCTTGCTCTGCTCGATGAATTTGTGCCCCGCATAGATAACTGGGCTGTTTGCGATTGCGTTTGCTCAACTCTTAAATTTATTGATAAGGACAAAAAGGAATTTCTTGATTATCTGTCAAAATATATGTATTCAAATAAGGAATATGAGGTGCGCTTTAGTACGGTAATTCTTATGGATTACTATATTTGCGATGAGTATATTGATTTTGTGCTTGATTATCTTACGTCTGTTAAAAGCAGTTACTATTATGTAAATATGGCCGTTGCGTGGGCTCTGTCAGTTGCATTCGTAAAGTACAGAGAAAAAGTTTTGCCTCTGATAAAATCAAAGCGCCTTCCTAAAGATGTTCACAACATGACCATATCTAAAATAAGAGACAGTTTCAGAGTAGACAGCGATACAAAAAAATATCTGAAAACTTTAAGAGTGTAGCAATACACTCTTTTGTTTTTATTACAATTTTGTAATGGAGATGAAAATAAATATATGATAATATATATTCGGAGGTCATTGTTATGGATATATTTCTGCTTGAAGATGACAGCGCTATCGGTATAGGACTTTCGTATTCACTTAAAAACGAGGGATACGGTGTCACTGTTGCAAAAACGGTGAAAGAAGCGCTGAAAGTTATAAAAGAGAAATCATTTTCTCTTTATATTCTTGATCTTACTCTGCCGGACGGCAGCGGTTACGACGTCTGCACAGAAATTAAAAAATCGGGTGATTTGCCCGTTATTTTTCTAACCGCATATGACGATGAGGTAAATGTTATCATGGGGCTTGAGCTCGGCGCGGACGATTACATTTCAAAGCCGTTCAGATTAAAAGAACTTCTTGCAAGGATAAAAACAGTTCTTCGCAGATATAACAAGGATACTGCCGACGGAATAATCAATATAGGAAATATTAAAATAAATACAAATGAAGCAAAAGTCTATAAAAATTCTCAGGAAATAATTCTTACCGCCATGGAATACAGACTGCTCCTGACATTTATTAATAACCGCGGTATCGTTCTGACACGTCAGAAACTGCTTGAAGATATTTGGGATGTTGCTGGCGATTTTGTTAATGATAATACGCTGACGGTTTATATAAAAAGGCTGAGAGATAAAATCGAGGAGGATCCCGCAAATCCGTCGGTTATAAAAACGGTTAGGGGATTGGGGTATATTCTGGAAAAATGAAAAATCAAGAGTTTAAACTTATGATAATAGTATCAGCGGTTTGTACTGCTTTTTCTTCGGCTGTGTGCCTGTTTTTTAGCACCACGGCAGCAATTATCTGTTTCTTGTCGGGAACTGTAATTACTGCTGTATTTGCTGTTTTTACACGGCAAAGATATAAAAAAATTGAGGAATTAAATGATTATCTTTCAGCTGTATGCTCGGGTAATTATGAACTTGATGTTGATGATAACGCAGAAGGCGAACTTTCAATTCTTAAAAATAATCTGTATAAGGTTATGATATTGCTAAGAACTGCAAGCGAGGACGCGAAAAAAGACAAAATTTACCTTGCGGATTCGCTGGCAGATATTTCTCATCAGCTCAAGACGCCTCTGACGTCAATGATAATAATGACGGAAGTTCTTGAAAATGAAACGGACAGCAGCAAAAGAGCCGATTTTATCAGAATAATGGAAGAACAGCTGAATAAAATGCAGTGGCTGATAACAACATTGCTTAAACTATCCAAGCTTGATGCTGACACAGCGGATTTCAATATAAAAAAGCTAAACTGTGCAGATATAATCGAAAAGTCCCTTAAACCGTTTGCTATTCAGACGGATATTAAAGGAATTGAGGTTAAAAAGGATATTGATCCTTTTGATTTTGACGGTGACGAAAACTGGAGTATAGAAGCTCTTGAAAATATAATCAAAAACTGCATTGAGCATACCGCTGACGGCGGTACGCTGTGCATAACATCAAAATCTAACTCGATTTATAATGAAATTCAAATAAGCGATAACGGCTGCGGTATCGCGCCTGAAGATTTACCGCATATTTTTGAAAGGTTTTATCACGGAAAGAATTCTTCTTCAGAGAGTGTTGGAATAGGACTCGCTCTTGCGAAAGCAGTTCTTTCAAAAGAAAACGCAGATATTGAAGTAAAAAGCAGGGAAGGCATGGGCAGTACTTTTACCATCCGCTTCTACAAATTTGTGGTTTAATATTACGAAATTGTTATATAATAGTCATTTTGCTGTAAGGTTAGGATGTTATTCTTTGACTGTCGAAAGGAGATATATGACATGAAAATACTTGAAATTCAGAATTTATCCAAAACTTACGGCAAGGGTGACGTTATGGTGCGTGCGCTTGACAACGTGTCTTTTTCTGTTGAAAAAGGCGAGTTTGTTGCTATAGTAGGCCCCTCAGGTTCTGGCAAGTCTACATTGCTTCATATCCTGGGAGGGGTTGATACACCTACTTCCGGCACCGTTATCATCGATAAGACGGATATTTCATCTCTGGATGAAACTGCGCTTGCTATATTCAGACGCAGACAAATAGGGCTGATCTATCAGTTTTATAATCTTATACCAATTCTTACCGTAGAGGAAAATCTTACCCTGCCGTTACTTTTGGACGGAAGAAAACCTGACAAAGCAAGGCTTAATGATATTATTACAAAGCTTGGACTAACAAACAGGATTGATCACCTGCCAAATCAGCTTTCAGGCGGTCAGCAGCAGAGAGTTGCAATCGGCAGAGCGCTTATAAATAATCCTGCTTTGCTGCTTGCTGATGAGCCTACAGGTAATCTTGACAGCGAAAACAGCCGAGAAATTATAGCTCTGCTCAGAAAATTCAATAAAGAATTTAATCAGACCGTAATTATGATTACACATGACGAAAAGATTGCACTTTCTGCTGACAGAATTATCGCTATAGAGGACGGTAAGATTACAAGAGATGAGGTGAGGATGGGTTGAACATCATTCAGAAACTTACCCTTGCTCATCTCAAAAGAAACAAGGGCAGAACGGTTGTAACAATACTCGGCATATGTGTTTCCGTTGCTATGATTACAGCGGTATTCGTTTGTATTGCTTCATTTATGAACTATATGGCAGATGTTTCACTTTACAATGCAGGTAACTTTCAGGCTCGTGTAACAGGCGTAACTCAGAATGAAGTTGCTGAGCTTGAGGCTCAGGACGGAGTATATAAAGTAGGCGTTGCCGCAGAACTTCCTCCCGAAAAAAGCGGTTTTAAGATTGATTACGGTGTTTCGGCAAGAACTTCATCAGGTTCAATATTTGCCGCAGATGAAAACGGTCTCAGTCAGATTGTTACTTGTGATATCAACGGAACGCTTCCTAAAAACAGCAGCGAAATACTTGTGGAGCAGGAATTTATAGACAGCAATAAACTTGATTGGAAAGTCGGAGATACTGTTACAATTCCCGTCGGTACTAGGCAATATATAGATAATAGTGAACCACGGTTTATTACAGGGTCTTATATAGCAGGTGAGGATTTTGTTTTAAACGATATCAAAGAATTCAAAATTGCAGGAATAATTAACGAGAATTTGCCGACAAGAGGTTACAAGATAATTCGGCTTGCACAGCCTGATGAATTAAATAATGCTGTAGCGTATGTGGAACTTGCAAAAACAGATATGAATTCATATTCGGAATTAAATCAAATAATGAAATCCTGTAATATCGACAGTTCAAGGTATGAATATAACACAGAATACCTCAGCGCTAATTTCTCTTTTGCCGCTGACAGTTCTTTAGCTGTTTCAACAGTACCTATGGTTGCAATAATTCTTGCAGTCATCATTTTTGCAAGCGTTGCTCTTATCTATAACGCCTTTGGCATGTCTTTGTCAGAGCGAACACGCTATCTCGGTATGCTTGCATCCGTCGGCGCAACAAAAGCACAAAAAAGCTCTTCGGTATATTTTGAGGGCTTTTTGCTCGGCCTTGTAGGTATTCCTGTAGGAATAGGCGCAGGTATACTCGGAATTTATATAACGCTTGAAGCAGTCGGCTCACGTATTCAGGAGACAGGTCTTATTAACGGCGGAGACAATATTAAATTAAGCGTTATTGTCCCTCTCTGGGCAATTATAGGCATAATAATTGTCAGCGCATTTACGATTTTTATATCAGCTATGATACCTGCCAGAAAAGCGTCATCTGTTACTCCCATTGCGGCTCTCAAACAGTCTGATGAGATTAAACTTAAATCAAAAAAGCTTAAATCTTCAAAACTTATCAGAGCAATATTTGGCTATGAGGGCGAACTTGCAAACAAAAACCTGAAGCGAAACGGCAGAAAATCAAGGGTAATTACAGCGTCTATAGCGCTTTCAATAATATTATTCCTGAGTGTTAATGCGTTCTGCGATATGTTCGTGAAGGCAAACGATCTCTCTAATGATCTGCCTTATCAGGTTTATGCGTCCGTGGGTAATCAGAATGAATATGATATTGTGAAAGAAGACGCATCTTCGCTGACAGGTATCGATGACGTATACAGCGCAACTAATTTATATTTTAGATACGGCGGGGATTCTGCTGTGGAAAATTTAAATACTAATCAGGACGTTGCAGATAAGTCAAATCTAACATCGTCATACAGCAAACTGTTTGATGACAATTTGGCTTATATCAATTTTATAGATGATGAGGATTTTAATCAGCTTTGCAAGAATAACTCTATTGATTACAAAGAATATTACGAACCTTACGGTGAAAATGACAAAGAAGTAAGAGCGCTTCTTATGAATAACGTATCACATGACGGAAAGGGAGGGGAGGCATTTACCGATAATATATTGGGCGAAATGTTTTATTCTGATCAATACGATGAAAACGGAAATAAATTAACTGTTTCTGAAAATGTTAATTTAAAAGCTGTAGTTACAGGATTTGTAGATTATGATTCAAAAAACTATGTTTGCAATCTTAATCCTGCTACTACAATAAGCCTTTATGTTCCCCTCAGTATGTATGTTAATTACTGCGAATCTATCGGTATAGATGCTGAAATGACTGTGGCTGTTGAAACGCAGGATTCAGAAAAAGCTACGAAAGATATAGAAGATATTATTGATGAAAATAATTTGAGCGGTGCTGTTGTTATAGACATAGAGAAAACTACCGTTGCAATGAATACGTTAATTTTCTGTATTCAGGTATTTTTCTACGGCTTTGCGGCGCTGATAACACTTATTTCAGTTGCAAATATTATCAATACTGTTTCAACGGGTATTGATTTAAGGCGCAAGGAGTTTGCAATGTATAAATCGGTAGGCATTACTCCCGGCGGATTTAATGAAATGATCTGCATGGAAAGTTTGTTCTACGGTCTGAAAGCGCTTATTTTCGGTATCCCCATCAGCATATTACTTTCTTTGGCAATGTACTTATTGCTCCAGTCAGGAAATATTCCCTTTACAATTAACATCCCTCTTTACTTGATTGTTGCAGCGGTTGTATTTCTGATTGTAGGAGCGTCAATGTTCTTTGCCGTATCCAAGCTTAAAAATGATTCAATTGTTGAAACTTTAAAAGAAGATATCTGCTGATGAGAAAAGGGCAGTTGCGTTAAGCAACTGCCCGATTTTTATATATGGTTTATTTATTTTTCAGTTTTTCTTCAAGCATTCTTGATACTTTATAGACGTCGCCGCAGCCAAGAGTTATTACAAGATCTCCGTCTTTACAGTTTTCTGCAAGGTACTGAGCTATATCCTCAAGTTTGTCAATTTGAACTGCACCGGGAATTTTTGATGAAAGGTCTGTTGCCTTTATACCTATTGTGTTTACTTCTCGGCTTCCCATTATTTCCGATATAACACATTTATCCGCAATCTGTAAAACTCTTGCAAAGTCATCAAGTAATTTCGCCGTTCTTGTATACGTAAACGGCTGATGCACCGCCCATACACGTTTATAATTCATCTTCATAGCGGCTTTCAGCGTTACTTCTATTTCCTTTGGGTGGTGAGCATAATCGTCTGCAATTGTGATGCCGTTGAATGTTCCGCGAAGTTCAAATCTTCTTCCTGCGCCGTGAAATTCAAAAAGCGATGCTTTTATCTTATCCACTTCAGCGCCGCTTTCAACACAGGCTATAAATGCGGCAAGAGAATTGAGTACATTGTGCTCGCCGGGTACAGAAAGAACCATATGTGTAATGAATTCCGATCCCTTATATATATCGTATTCAATGTGAAATCCGCCCGGTACGTCGATGTTCTTGGCAATATAATCATTGTTTTCATTTGTGCCGTAAGAAATAAGCTTTTTGCCCGTTATTCCTTTAAGCATGTCAACTGTATTTGCATCATCGCCGTTGTATATAACTGTTTTTGTTGCGTTATCGCAAAATTTGCGGAAAGACTTTTTTATATTTTCAAGATTACCGAAGAAATCAAGGTGATCTTCATCAACATTCAGTACAACCGCCACGTCAGGATTCATGTGAAGAAAAGTATTGTTGAACTCACATGATTCGCAAACAAAATTCTGGCTTTTGCCGACTCTTCCGTAAGCGTCAATTCTCGGCAGTTTTCCGCCGATAACAGCGCTCGGGTCAAGTCCTGAATCGAGCAGTGCTTCAGTTATCATACTTGTGGTGGTTGTTTTGCCGTGAGTGCCGCAAACGCCTATGCAGTTGCTGAATACTCGGCTTACAGCGCCTAAAAGTTCTGCTCTTTCAAAGCACGGAAAATTTGATTTTGCGTATTCAAGTTCTTCATTTCCTTCAAGAATGGCGTTTGTGTAGATAACAAGCTGTGTATCGTTACTTATATTTTCTTTTTTCTGGCCTAAAAATACCTTGGCGCCTTCTTTTTCTATTCTTCTGAAAGTTTCCGTATCGTTATTATCAGAGCCTGTTACTCTGTATCCGAGAGACAGAAGTATTTCGGCAAGCGGGCACATACCCGCTCCGCCTATTCCTATAAAATGAACGTTTTTAACGCTCTTCATTAATTCGTCTATGTTTTTCAAAGGGTTTCCCTCCGTTTAACTGTTTGTAAATTTATCTTATTATACAACTATTATATCAAAAAATAAACAGTAAAACACCATTAACATCAAATTATTTTAAGCATAATATGAGGTGATAGGAGTGATTTTATGAAACTCGTTTCATTTTCTGTGCCTTACACTCAGGATAAAAGAATGGTATATGCCGCTGAATATCTTGAAAGACACGGATTTATATACAAACAAAATATTGATGAAAGCGATTTTGTTCTCCTGCCTGTTCCGGTTAAAAAGGAAATGCTCGATTCACTGAATGGCAAATTTGCTTTTTACGGCAAAGGAAAATATGAAAACGGCTTTGACTACATGAAAGATGAAACATATGTGTTAAAAAACGCTCTTTTAACCGCAGAGGGTGCTGTTGCCTGTCTTGAGGAAAACACTGATTATTCTCTCATAGGAAAAAATATCCTTATAATAGGATACGGCAGGATAGCAAAGGCTCTCAGGAAGATTTTAAGTTCATACGGCTCAAATATTACAGTATGCTCCCGCAGCTCGATTTCAAAAGCTGAGGCTGAGTTTGACGGTGTAAAACATATTTCCTTCAGTGAGCTTAAAAATAAATCTGATTATGATATCGTTATTAACACAGTACCTCATATTGTTCTTACAAAAGAAGAACTGACAGCTCTCAAAAAAAGCGTGCTTATCCTTGATCTTGCCTCGTTTCCCGGCGGTGTTGATACCCTTGTTGCAAACAGCTTGGGCTTAAAACTTATCAACGGCAGAGGCATGCCGTCGGTCTATACACAGAAAACTGCGGGCGAAATCATAGGTGAAGCGGTAGTAAATATTATCAAGGGGGAGAAACTTTGAAAATAGGATATGCTTTTACGGGCTCGTTCTGCACTTTTTCAAAATCATTGAAATCCCTAAAGGATCTGGTGGACGCCGGATATGATGTATATCCGATAATGAGTGAGACCGCTTATAATACTGACACAAGATTCGGCGATGCAGCCGATTTTCAAAAACAGATAACTGAACTTACAGGCAAACCGATCATCCATAAAATAGAGCAGGCAGAACCGATAGGGCCAAAGAAGATGTTTGATATTCTCTGCATCGTGCCATGTACGGGCAATACTCTTGCAAAGCTTGCTAACGGCATTGCCGATACATCTGTAACAATGGCGGCAAAGAGCCATTTAAGAAATTCGCGCCCAGTAATATTGGGAGTTTCAACAAATGATGCACTCGGCGCAGCGGCTAAAAATATCGGAAATCTTATGAACTATAAAAACTATTATTTTATCCCGTTCGGAATGGATGACTGCGTCCATAAAACCAAGTCAATGGTGTGTGATTTTTCACTTGTGGCGGATACGGTAAATAAAGTTGCAAACGGCGAAGAAATTTTGAAAAAAATATTCTGAAATTATTGACATTTCCTCACAATTTGATATATTAATCTAAATGACGCGATTCGCGTTAAATCGGGTTACAAAGAGGAAGTGCATAATTGGAAAAAATTATTGATCTTAGGGATGTTACCGTTAAATACGGAGAAAATGTAATTCTTGACAAACTTAATCTGTCAATCAACAAAAAAGAGTTCATAACGCTGCTCGGGCCTTCAGGCTGCGGCAAAACAACTACTCTTCGCTGTATAGCAGGATTCGTTGAGCCGAATGAAGGCGAAATCGTTTTTGAGGGAAAGGTTATTAATAATATTCCTCCCCATAAAAGAAAGGTAAACACGATTTTTCAGCGTTATGCTCTTTTTTCGCATTTAAATGTGTTTGAAAACGTTGCTTTCGGCCCTGAAATACAAAAAATGAGCAAGCCGGAAATCAGAAAAACAGTTGCTGAAATGCTGGAACTTGTAAACCTTAAAGGTTTTGAGAAAAGGTCTATAGACAGTCTTTCAGGCGGTCAGCAGCAGCGTGTTGCCATAGCAAGAGCGCTTGCTAACAAACCGCATGTGCTTTTGCTTGATGAGCCTCTCGGCGCTCTTGATCTTAAACTCAGAAAGGATATGCAGAAAGAGCTCAAGGCGATTCAGAAAAGGCTGGGAATTACATTTATATATGTTACTCATGACCAGGAAGAGGCGCTTTCTATGAGCGACAGAGTCGTTGTAATGGACAAGGGCAAAATCCAGCAGATCGGAACGCCTGAGGATATTTATAACGAACCTGTAAACGCTTTCGTAGCTGACTTCATAGGCGAGTCTAATATTGTAGACGCTATTATGGTAAAAGACTATTTCGTTAATATCTCCGGCGTTACTTTTGATTGTGTTGATAAAGGTTTTGAACCTAATGAACGCGTAGAAGCCGTTATTCGCCCTGAAGATATCTCCATCAAAAAAATAGGGGAGAAGGATACCCTTCCCGGAGTTGTTACCGATGTGGTTTTCAAAGGAACTTTCTTTGAAACTTTTGTTGATGTAGGCGGCTTTATCTGGCTTGTGCAGACTACCGAATATCATAAAGTGGGAGAAACAATCGGTATGTATATCGATGCTGATTCTATCCACGTAATGAAACGCAGTGAATACAGCGGTGAGTTCGGCGACTACTCATTCTTCTCAGACGAGTTTGATCATATAAACGACGCTGATTACGAGTGGGAGGACGGAGATGAAAAATAGTTTATCAAAAAAGCTTGTGGACAAGCCCTATATTCTTTGGTCCGTTCTTTTTATAATTGCGCCGCTTATTATGGTTGTATATTATGCATTTACGGATTCTACAGGAGCTTTTTCTCTTGATAGTATAAAAGCTATTCCCGAATATACTTCTACAATTCTACTTTCAATACTTTACGGAATAGCCGCAACTGCAATATGTCTTGTTATTGCATATCCGTTTGCGTATTTTCTTTCCAAACTTAAATTCAGCACACAGAGCATAATGGTACTGCTTGTTATGCTGCCTATGTGGATGAACTTTCTCATCAGAACATATTCCTGGATGACTATTTTGGGTGATACCGGCATTATCAATACAGTGCTGAATGCGCTTGGTCTTGGCAGCCTGAAACTTATAAATACAGGCGGCGCTGTAATACTCGGTATGGTCTATAATTTCCTGCCTTATATGATACTGCCCATATATTCCGTCCTTTCAAAAATGGACAATTCTCTTATTGAGGCAGCACAGGATCTTGGTTCTAACAGATTTCAGATTATTAAAAAAGTTATCATGCCGCTTTCTCTTCCGGGAGTGCTCAGCGGCATCACGATGGTATTTGTACCCTGTGTATCAACTTTCTATATTACCCAGAAACTCGGCGGCGGTCAGATAGTTTTAATAGGCGATATTATTGAAACTCAGTTCCAGTCCGCAAACAATTATCATCTCGGCGCAAGCCTTTCACTTGTGCTTATGGCGCTTATATTGCTGTGTCTCGGGGTAATGAATTATCTTGGTGCAGACAGTGAATCGGAAGGGGGAGTTGTTATATGAAAAAAACAAAACTTGCTCCTGCGTCAAAATTTTATATGGCGCTTGTTTTCATATTCCTTTATGCTCCCATTGCCGTTATGGCAGTGTTTTCTTTCAATGAAAGTGCCAGCACCTATGAATTTACCGAGTTTTCACTTAAATGGTGGAAAGAGATGTTTTCAAATTCAGCCGCTATGGATGCGCTGAAGAATACCATAGTGCTTGCTGTTGCTTCGTGCATTATATCAACAGTTATAGGTACAATGGCTGCTGTAGGTATTTACAATTACAGAAGCAAAAGAATAAAAAGTGTTGTAATGACAGTTACAAACATACCTATGATGAATCCTGAGATCGTTACAGGTATTTCTATGATGCTGCTTTTTGTTTTTGTGGGTGCGCTTTTACACAAAACTGAATCTCTTAATTTCTGGTCTTTGCTTATTGCTCATGTAACATTTTGTCTGCCTTATGTAGTACTGAATGTTCTTCCGAAATTAAGACAGTTTGATATTAATATATACGAAGCGGCTGTTGATCTTGGCTGTAAGCCTGTGCATGCTTTTTTCAAAGTGGTGCTTCCGAATATAATGAGCGGAATCATTACAGGACTTGTAATGAGCTTTACGCTCTCACTTGATGATTTCATTATTTCATATTTTACAAACGGCCCGAGTTTCCAGACTCTGCCCATATATATTTTCTCGCTTACTAAAAAACGTGTAAAGCCTGATATGTATGCGCTTTCAATGCTTATGTTTGTAGTAATACTTGTTTTGCTTGTACTGCTTAACATAGCACAGAATAAAGCAGAAAAGGGTAAGAGTGAGAGAAAATGAAAAAAACGATTTTGCTTTTACTTTGCGTTCTGCTTTGCTGGGCTCCTGTATCTGTATGCGCATTTGCGGCAGATGAAGATGAAACATTTACCGATGAGCAGATCGCGTATTATGAGGGGCTGGGCTTACAGGGTACTACTGTCAATGTTTATAACTGGGGCGAATATATTTCGGACGGCTCCGAAGGTTCAATGGACGTAGTATCAGAATTTGAAAGGCTTACCGGCGCAACAGTTAATTATACAAATTTTGAATCTAACGAAAATATGTACTCAAAGCTTGCAGGCGGCGGCGTTTCCTACGATATTATAGTTCCGAGCGACTATATGATAGAGCGCCTGATTGATGAAAATATGCTGCTTGAGATTGACTGGAATAATGTTCCCAACAGGTCGCTTATTGATTCCAAATATCAAAATCTGTATTTTGATCCTGAACAGAAATATTCTTTGTGCTATAATATCGGCACAACCGCACTCATTTACAATACAAAGCTTGTTGATGAAGTTCCAACAAGCTGGAGTGTTCTGTGGGATGAGAAATACAAAGATAAAGTTTTGATGTTCAACAATTCAAGAGATGCTTTTGCTATTGCGCAGGCGCTTCTCGGTCAGGATTTTAATTCTACCAATGAAAGTGACTGGAACGAGGCTGCGGAGCTTCTTGCCGAGCAGAGAGATAAGGTCAATCCCGTCTATGTTATGGATGAGGTTTTTAATCTGATGGAGAGCGGCGAATACGCCTTTGCAACTTATTATGTGGGCGATTATGTTCTTATGAATGACAATAATCCCAATCTTGCATATGCTTTTCCGGAGGAAGGCGTCAATATTTTCTATGACGCTTTCTGTATTCCTACCTGTGCTCAGAACAAACGAGGAGCTGAAGCTTTCATCAACTTTATGCATGAACCTCAGGTAGCGCTTGAAAATGCCGAGTATATTTATTATGCTTCTCCGAATACTTCGGTTATTAACAATGAAGAGTATTCGCTTCACGGCAATGAAGCCGTTTATCCTGAAGAAACGCCGAACGGACAGTGCTTCGGAAATCTTCCGCAGAATATTCTTGAACTTCAGGCGGATTTGTGGACAAAGGCAAAAAGCGGCAGACTGTCTATAAACAGTAAAGAGGACGAGCAAAAAATATATATAGAATTTGCAGTTGTACTCGGACTTGCTGTGCTTGGTGTGGCCGCTAAACTTATATATGATTCTAAAAAGAAAAAATTTGAAGATCTAAGTGATTTTTATGAACAAAACGGTAATAGTTGATTGTGAGGATAATTTAAACAAAGCAAAAAGTATTGTGCGTGCGCCTCAGTGTATCATTTTTGATCTTGATGGAACACTTGTAAATACCATAGATGATTTGGGATTAGCGTGCGACTATCTTTTAGAAAAGCATGGTATTGAGCCTAAATGGACTGTTGAGGATTATAAAAATTTTGTAGGCAACGGTGCAAAACTGCTTGTTAAGAGAGCTTTTGAAAATAAGCTCAGTGAAGACGAGCTTAATTCTATATATGAAGAATTTAAGATAAAGTATGATGAAATTAAGCTTGAGCACGCTCATGTTTATCCCGATATGCTGAATGTGGTTAAAGCGCTGAAAAATGCAGGCATAACGCTTGTTGTATGCACAAATAAACCTGATATAGCAGCTAAGGGTATGATTAATTCTCTTTTTCCCGAAAACACATTTGACGTGGTTCAGGGGGCTCTCGATAATAAACCTAAAAAGCCGGATCCGCTTGTTCCTGCTGAAATACTTAATAATCTTTGTGTAAAAGCGGAGAATTCAGTATGGATAGGGGACAGCAATGTGGATATAGAATCTGCACATAACCTGGGGTGTCCCGGCATAGGTGTTACTTGGGGTTTCAGACCTGCTGAAAACCTTATTTCAGCAGGCGCTGACTTGATTTTAAATAATCCCAAAGATATTTTAAAAATTTTTGATATTAGTATTGACAACGCATGATTTATCTGTTATAATCTCTATCGTTGTGAGCGAGAGTGGCGGAATCGGCAGACGCGCACGTTTGAGGGGCGTGTGGGGCGACTCGTACGGGTTCAAGTCCCGTCTCTCGCACCAAAAAAGGAAATTCCACATTTGTGGTATTTCCTTTTTTTATTTTTAATAATCGTATTCTTCGTTTTTTGCTGAATTGTTTAAGAGGTACTTATGAAACTTGTTACTCCGTCTTTCTATAAAGATTTTAAATGTATAGCAGGGGACTGCCCAGATTCATGCTGTCAGGGCTGGGAGGTAGATGCAGACCCCGATTCGCTTGAGTATTATAAAACGCTTAATGGTGAAATAAAGCAGCGTATAGACAGTGTGCTTGATAAAGACGAGTTCGGCAATACGATATTCAGACTTACTGATAATAAAAGATGCCCGTTTTTAAACAGCAATAATCTTTGCGATATGCACATTGCAATAGGAGGCGAGCATACACCTTATACATGCCGAACTTTTCCGCGGTTTATAAATGATTTCGGCGGCACACGTGAAATGGGGCTTTCCTTTTCCTGCCCTGTGGCAAGTGAGATTATGTGGAATCTTGCTGAGGATTTTAGTTTTGAGACTACAATCAATTCCGATCCACCCTCAATTAACGATATTGATGCTCAGCTTTACTTTTATTTGCTCAAAAGCAGAAAAAAAGCTTATGAAATTGTTCAGAATAAGAATTTGCCTCTGAATAAACGTATCATTGAACTTCTCAGATTTGGTAAGGAATTGCAGAATGATATTTGTAAATACAGCGAAAAAAAGCCTTCTGTTTCGTTTAAAGACGTTTTTACTAATCCTGAAGTAATTAATAATGAATGGGTAGAAAAGGTGAATAACGGGGAGTATGACAGTACCGTTATCAATTCTAAAAGCTGTGAGAATATTGCAGTATATTTTATATTCAGATATTTTATGCAGGCTGTGTATGACAGGGATGTTTTATCTAAAGTAAAGTCGGCAGCAGTGGGAGTTCTTATACCGGCATATTTCGGCAATGATTCATGGACTATTCATCTGTGGAGCAAAGAGACTGAGCACAGTGATGTAAATATGGAAAGATACATAAATCTTCTCAGAAATGACGGAGTTCTTTCTGTAGATAATCTTATTGAAAGATTTTTGTAATTTAAAGCTGTTTCGTACTTGAAACAGCTTTTTTTGATTTTTTCAAATACTTGTGTTATAAATTCCTGCTTTAAAAAGTATTAAGGGTGAAAGGAGGTTTTTGAGTGGATCATCATGATGAACTTAAACAAACAATTTTAAGAAACAGTAATACGGTTTACCGCCTTGCTTATGCCCAAATGAAAAATACTTCTGATGCTGATGATGTTTATCAGGAAGTGCTTTACAGGTATATAAGAAAAAAGCCGTTTTTTGAAAATCAGGAACATGAAAAGGCATGGTTTATAAGGGTTACCGTAAACTGTTGTAAAACAAGTCTTAAATCGTTTTGGAAAACCAAAGTATGTGAACTTGACGAAACTTTTGAAGATACTAAGGTTGAGAAAGAACATCTGTCATTCGCTCTTAAAAAACTTTCTAAAAAATATTCTGTAGTGCTTTATCTGTTCTACTTCGAAGATATGAGCATAAAGGAAATAGCCAGTGCGTTAAACCTTAAAGAGGGAAACGTGGGTGTTCTTTTGTCCCGTGCACGTCAGAAGTTAAAGGAAATACTTGAAAAGGAGGAATTAATATGAAAAAGGAATATATTGAACTGTTTGAAGGTATTGAACCTGATGAAAAAATAAATAACAAAGCGCTTGATAAAGCGGCAAATAATAGTAAAATTCCGTTTTCTCCTAAAAAATTTATAGCCTTTGCAGCTGTATTTGCACTTATACTGTCAGTAGGTTTCGGCGTCTACAGATCATCATCTGTTAATGTTGTAAATGATGACGGCACAAGCCAGCAAACAGCGCAGTCATCGCTTGATTTTTCTATCGTTGCTTATGCTAAAGAAAATGAGAATGGTGTTAATGTTATCAGCGATGATGATGTTACATTGACTAATATTAAAATAACGCTTAATGAAGAAGCAGACGGTTATTCAATAAGTGCAGAAAGCAGTGACGACGGACTTTCCGTACGGTCTGATGAAGATATAGAAACAGTAATATTTGAATGTGAAAACGGCTCATTTACGTATATTGACAGACCTCTCAGAAATTATCTTATCAGTCAAAATAAATACTATTCAGCTGTTATCCCGATTACTGAGGATCAGTTTAATGAGTTTAATTCAGCAATGGAAGAATCTGGCGGCAGAGGAACTGCTGACATCAAAGAAGAATTTGTAAAAAATCTTTTGAGCAGTAAAGATTGTTCGCAGTATATTTACGATGATGATTTTGATGCTTCAAAAATCTCAGAAAACGAATATTCCGTATACGCTTCGGATATGGCGGGTGCAGATGAAAAATATTATGATTACTGCATGCTCATAACTAACCGTAATAATACGGTAAGTACTTTACAGGATAATACAAATACTGTTACAGCAAAAACATATCAGCCAGGTGATGAAATAGGAAATGTTCATTATTATCCTGAGTATGCTACGGAATATCTATTGAATAATCCAGACGTTGATTTCAGCGAATTGCCAACAGATAATATAAAAATTACCGTTAAGTTTAAAAACGGTCAGAGCGCTGTTAAAGAAATAATTACTCAGTTTAATTTAGACGGCGTGCTTACAATGAAATGTAAATGATAAAAATAAAAAGCAGGGAGCAATCCCTGCTTTTTGCTATATGATATATTTATTATTTCATTTGAGAAGCTTTGTAGGCTACACCGAGCAGTCCGGCATTGTTGCCGAGTTCAGTGTTTACGATCTTGACATTTCTGAAATTATCCATAAGTTCTTTATAGATTTTTCTGTCAATAAGATCAATGATATATTCCTCACTCATAATTCCGCCACTGAGAACTATTAAAGCCGGATTGAAAATACTTATCAGACTTTTAAGACCTATTATGATTTCATCAATCCAAATATCAACTACATGGCGAATCTCAATGTTTTCAATATTTTCTTTCTGGAATATCTGAAATCCGTTAAGAGCCTTACCGGTAACTTTTTCTACCGCCTGTGTGAGAGCCTTAGCAGATGCATATTGTTCATAGCATCCTTCGCCGCCGCATGTGCATGGTCTTCCGCCTGCATGGGTGATAATGTGGCCAAATTCACCTGCGGAAGAGTTAGAGCCTTTATAAAGCTCATTGTTTATATAAATGGCTCCGCCTATACCAGTACCGAAAGTAAGACAAAGAAAATCACTGCAGCCTTTAGCGGCGCCGAAAACAGCTTCACCGATCGCTGCGGAGTTTACGTCATTTTCAACGTATACAGGAATGCCTGTTTTGCTTTCAACAAGTTTTTTTACCATCATTCCCGTGTAATAGGGAATGTTGTCAGTAGCATAAACAACTATGCCGTTTTTAGAATCAACCTGTCCAGCAGTGCTGATAGCAATTCTGTCAATATCTTCAAAACCGTCAATAATATCAAGAACTTTGTTTATGATATACTGACCGCCGAGAGACGCTTCCGTGGGAACGGATTGAATCTGAGTAAGTGTGTATTTTTCGTTGCACACGGCGTATTTTATATTTGTTCCGCCGATGTCAAAAGCGAGAATTCTCATAATAACACTCCAAATCTTTATATCAGAATTATAACAGTCACAATTTTTAATTGCAATAACTTATTGAAAAAAAATATTAATTATGCTATTATTTTAAGTAATAAAAAGAAGAATTTTGCGGTTAAAAGGATTTTTTGTATGGCTAATGATTATAATGATGAGCGTCTTGACAGCCCGCTTGTTGTGCATAAGGTTACTGATGCTTCGTATCATGAAACTGAAAATAATGTTGATGTAAACGCAACTCATATTGAAGAAGAAACTGCAACACTTGAGCGCCATCGCTTTAAAAAAGAAAAGAAAAGCAGTAAATGGCCTATAATTATTACCTTTCTTGTTGTTGTTGCAGCCGTGTTCTGCTATCTTTATTTCAGCGGCTCTCTTGCATCACTCGGACTCGGAAAAGCAGAGACTACTACTGAAGCAGTTTCGGAAAATTACACTCTGCCACAGAATCCGTATGACGGAATTATTACCGTCAAAGGAACTTATATTTTCTTTGAAGGCGAAGAAGTGGACGGTATACAGGGTCTCGCAAGTGAGGTTAAATATCTTGACGAAGGCACAAGCTTTGTAATTCAGGATGAGGATGCTGATTCTACATTCCTTTATGAGGAAGTTTTACCGCTTCTGGAACAGTACGGAATTAAGACTGAAGTTCGATATGTTGTTTCAAGCGGACTTACAAGCAAGTATGAAACTACCACAGCACAAACTTCAGCGGCTCAACAGTCTCAAAGCAGTGCACAGTAAATATACGGATTATGGATTATAGATTTATTGACTACGCAAATATAAATGATGATTTAAAAACAAAATTAAGTGACCTTGCCTTTAAAGACGAGGTCGCTTTTTTGCGTTTGTGCCGTGATTACTCCGAAGGGATAACCACAGATCTCAGCTTTTACAGTGATATCATGCGACTTGCGGCAGCTTTAAAAGCCTCTGAATTTACTTTTGAAAAGTACCGGGCAAAAGGTATTGATGAAACTATATTTTACGATACCCTCAGTGATATAGGGATATGGTGCAGAGAAAACGATAATAAAGGTTTGAAGAATTACCAATGGATAAAAAATCATGTTTCTTTTGAACTTTTCAAGCTTGGCCGTCTGCAGTTTCAGATATATAAATGCAAAAATCCAACTCTTAATTATTCAAAACTTCCGTTTAAATACGGGGATTACGTAATATCAGTTCATGTGCCCGCCTGCGGCAAATTAGATATAAAAGAGTGTGAAGAATCACTGGCAAGCGCTGTTAATTTCTTTGCTAAGTATTTTCCTGAATTAAGATGGGAATACTTCTTTTGTGAAAGCTGGCTCTTGTATAACAAAAATTCTGAATTCATGGATAATAACAGCAACATTATCAAATTTTCAAAATTGTTTGATATAAACTATTCTATAAGCTATGAAAACCAAACTTTTGAAAGGGTATTTGGTATTAATAATCTGCCTGTTTTTAAATCGCAGATAAAAAAATTACCGGAAAACACAAGCCTTCAGAAAAGTGCTAAAGAATATAAACTCAAAAAAGGACGCTTCGGAATCGGTATCGGCACAATAAAAAAGCAGGCGGTTTTAACGCCTGCCCAAATAATTTTGTGATTTTTATTAACTCTGAAGTTTTTTATACTGCTCAACCGCCAGCCTGTCACATCTTTCATTGTACGGGTGCCCGTTATGACCTTTTACCCAATTGAATTTCACTTTATGTTTATCAAGCTGTGCAAGAAGCTGTTCCCATAAATCAACATTAAGAGCAGGTTTTTTGTCGGCTTTTTTCCAGCCGTTTCTCTTCCATGAATAAACCCATTCTTTATTTACAGCATCGCATACATATTTTGAATCAGTTGTGAGTTCTACCTCGCATGGCTCTTTCAGCGCTTCAAGAGATTTTATTACAGCCGTGAGTTCCATTCTGTTGTTAGTTGTTTCTTTATCTGCACCGCTGAGTTCTTTTTCTGTGCTGCCGTATACAAGCACTGCACCCCAGCCCCCGCAACCTGGATTTCCGCTGCAGGCGCCGTCTGTATAGATGTAAACTTTTTTCATAATATCACTTTCTGAAAGTATTTTATTGTTACGGAATATTTTATCACCGTTTATGGTAATAATCAATATAGATTGTGAAGAGCTTTAAATATTTATTCTTTTCTTGACAATAGTTGTGTTATAATTTATTATATATCTAACTATTTTGTTCGGAAAAAATATGATTATAAAGGAGCTAATTTATTTATATGGCAAAACAAAATACTGACGCTGCTAAGAGCGCTGCCGGAAAACGGAATTCCGCAAAGCGCACCTATTCTTATCGCAGAGTTAACAGAAAGCCGCAGACTGCCGTAAAGAAAACAAGGCATACTGATCATATCAGGATAGCTTTTCTCGGCGGCATGAATGAGATAGGCAAAAACATGACCGTTTATGAGTATGGCGGCGATATGTTTATCGTTGACTGCGGTCTGGCTTTCCCGGGAGCAGAACTTCTCGGAGTTGATTCAGTAATTCCTGATTTTACTTTTGTTGAGGAAAATGCTGATAAAATAAAAGGACTGCTCATAACCCACGGTCACGAGGATCATATAGGTGCAATACCGTATCTCCTCAAAAAGCTGAATATACCTATTTATTCCACAAGACTTACAATCGGTCTTATCAAAGGGAAACTCAAGGAGCATGGATTGCTTGATCATGCAAAGCTTCATGAAATAAGCCCTTCGGATAAAATAAAACTCGGTAAATTTACCGTTGAATTTATACATGTAAATCATTCAATTCCGGATGCCGTAGGTCTTGCAATAAGCTGTGCAGGCGGTACTGTAATACACACAGGCGATTTTAAGATTGATACTACTCCGGTTGACGGCGATATGATTAATCTTCCCCGATTTGCTGAATACGGCACAAAGGGCGTTCTTGCGCTTTTGCAGGATTCAACCAATGCCGAGAGACCGGGTTATACAATGAGCGAGAAAAAGGTTGGCGAATCATTCCTTAACCTTTTCAGAAAAGCGGGTAAACGCAGAATAGTTGTTGCAACTTTTGCTTCAAATATTCATAGGGTTCAGCAGATAATTGATGTTGCTAAGCACCTGAAACGTAAAGTTGCCGTAGTAGGCAGAAGCCTTGAAAATCTTGTTCAGGTTGGCGAAGAACTCGGCTATCTCAATGTTCCAGATAATATTCTTATCAGTATTGATGAAATAAGAAATTACCCCGATGATAAACTTGTTATTATCACAACAGGTTCACAGGGTGAGCCCATGAGTGCTCTTACCAAAATTGCAAACGGCGAACATAAAAAAGTAACAGCTTCACCGAATGATTACGTAATTATTTCTGCTACGCCAATTCCGGGCAACGAAAAAATGGTAGGCAACGTAGTAAACGAACTCATGAAACGTGATATTGAGGTCATTTATGAAAAAATGTACGAAGTTCACGTTTCGGGACACGCCTGTCAGGAAGAACTTAAACTTATGATGGGAATAGTTAATCCTCAGTTTTTCATTCCTGTTCACGGAGAACAAAAGCATCTCAGAAAGCACGCTCAGCTTGCAGAAGCAATGGGCATTAATAAGAAAAATATTTTCGTCGGTGACATAGGTAATTATATAGAAATTTCCGATAAAGGCATAAAACGCCTTGAAAATGTTCCCAGCGGCGCTGTGTATGTTGATGGTTACGGCGTTGGAGATGTCGGTAATATTGTTCTGAATGACAGAAAACACCTTTCTGCGGACGGTATTATAATCATAGTTGCAACAATAGATTCAGAAACCGGAGAAACACTTTGCGGCCCTGATATTGTCAGCAGGGGATTTGTGTATGTAAGGGAAAGCGAGGAGCTTATAAACTCAGCAAGAGACCTTGCCTGCAGAGTTATTGATGAGACATATAACTGCCGTCATCATGACTGGAATACCGTAAAAACAAATCTCAGGGACGAGATTTCTCATATGATGTATGAAAAAACAAAACGTAATCCCATGATTCTTCCGATTATTATGGAGATTTAAGGAGGGCAAATTTATGAAAGTTATATTAAAACAAGACGTTAAAAATTTAGGAAAAAAAGGCGAACTCGTTAATGCTTCTGACGGTTACGCAAGGAATTATCTGTTTCCGCGCGGACTTGCTATGGAGGCTAACGCAAGCGCTATGAATGATTTTAACAACAAAGAAAATGCCAAAAAGTTTCATAAGCAAGAGGAAATAAAGGCGGCACAGGCGGATTGCGCAAAGCTTGACGGTAAAACCTTCAAGCTTACCGCTAAAGCCGGCTCAAACGGAAAACTTTTCGGTTCTGTTACTGCAAAAGATGTTTCAGCTGAAATAAAAAAAGAGCTGAACCTTGATGTTGACAAACGCAAGATTAGCATGGACGATGTTAAGCAGTTCGGCACTTATGAAGCTGAGGTTAAAGTTTATCAGGGTATTACCGCAAAAATTTATGTTCAGGTTACCGAAGCGTAATCTAAGAAACGGATGATTAAAATGCCAACAAACAATACAGGCTCTGTTTCAATGCCTTACAGTCTGGAGGCAGAGCAGGCAGTTTTGGGCTCTATACTCATTGAGCCCGAATGCATGGAAGACGTTGTTTCAATAGTTAAACAGGAATATTTTTATCTTCCCCAGCACAGATCAATTTTCGGCTCAATGATGGCAATGTTTACAGGCTCAAAAGCCAGAATTGATCCTGTTGTAATTGCTGATTCACTTGCTAAAGAGGGTCTTTACGATGATGCGGGCGGCAGGGAATATCTTTTGACGCTCAAGGACAGCGTTCCTTCAACTGCTAATGTAAAGACTTATGCAAAGATAGTTGAGGAACAGTATTATTTAAGGACTTTGATAGGGCTTTCTCAGCATATTATTGATGAAGCTGTTTCAAATAATACAAATGCAGTTTCACTTCTTGAGTATGCGGAGCAGAAGATATATGATATCAGACAGGGCTCCGAAGACGATGATCCGAAAAAGCTTTCTGATGTTATTGTGAACGATGTATACGACCGTTTACATAAAATCACCGGTGAAGATAAGGAAAAATATCAGTCTGTTCCGTCAGGCTTTAATCTGCTTGACAGATATATTTCAGGTCTCGGAAAGTCAGACCTTATACTTATCGGCGCCCGTCCTGCAATGGGTAAAACTTCTTTTGCGCTCAACCTTGCTCAGAACGTTTCTATGACAGCCAGAAAGAAGTGTGTTTTCTTCAGTCTTGAAATGTCTAAAGAGCAGCTTGCAGAACGCTTGCTCTCAGCAAGAGCAGGTATTCCGAGTCAGAAAATACGCAGAGGCGAACTTACTGATGATGAGTGGGTGCGTCTCGGAAACGCTGCAGGTGAGTTTGAGGAAGCAGAACTCTATCTTGACGATTCATCAAGTATAACAGTTCCCGAAATAAAAGCAAAAGTACGCCGTATGAAAGACGTAGATGTTATACTTATTGACTATTTGGGATTACTGCAGTCCGCCGTAAGGAAAGAAAACAGAGTTCAGGAAGTTTCAGACATCACGCGTAATCTGAAAATGATGGCAAAAGACCTCAATATTCCCGTTGTATGCTGCGCACAGCTTTCAAGAGGTACTGAAGGAAGAAATAAAAGCCACAGACCCCAGCTTGCAGACCTTCGTGAATCCGGCTCAATTGAGCAGGATGCCGATATTGTTCTTTTCCTTTACAGACCGGATTATTACAGCGGCGAAGTTGATGATGATAAGAAGAGCCAGATAGATGAAAATGCTACTGAGCTAATAGTTGCTAAAAACAGACACGGCGCAACAGGAACGGTAGAAATGACATTCGATAAAGAATTTACAAGATTCAGATGCGTTGAAAAAGATTACGGCGATGAACAATAAGATTCTTGATACTGTAAAAAAATATAACATGATTTCAAAAGGGGATTCGGTGCTTATTGCCCTTTCGGGCGGCGCCGATTCCGTTATGCTGACATGCTTTCTGCTGAGTATAAGGGATGAATATTCTCTTAAACTCACCGCGGCTCACGTTGAACATGGCATTAGGGGCGAAGAAAGCCTTTCGGATGCAGAATTTTGCAGAGAACTATGTAAGAATAACGGCATTGATTTCAAAATTCTTCACATAAACGCTCCTGCTGAGGCAAAAGAAAACAAAATGGGCGTAGAAGAATACAGCAGAAAAGCAAGATATAACTTTTTTGAAACCATTGAATGTGACAAAATTGCAACAGCACATAATTTATCTGACAATATTGAAACAATGATATTCAGAATTACACGAGGTACTTCTCTAAAAGGACTTTGCTCAATTCCGCCGGTGAGGGGAAAGATAATCAGACCTTTGATAGAAGTTACATCGTCTGAAATCAGAAATTATCTCAATAATAACGGTGTCAGTTACAGAACAGACAGTACTAACAGTGACAGCAGTTATTCAAGAAATTATATCAGAAATGAAATAATGCCTTTGCTTAAAAATCTGAACAGTGAATTTGAAACTCATGCGGCTCATCTGTTTGAATCTTTAAGATGCGATGAAGAATTCATTGAGACGAGAATTAACGCCGTTTATGCTGACGCATGCAAGGATAATATGCTCGTTTCCGATGTTATCAATGAGCTTTCAGATAGTGAAAAACGCAGAATTACAGCAAAATGGCTGAATGATAATTCACTGCCTGTCAATGATAATGTTATATGCGGTGTTCTTCGCCTTTGCTCGTGCAATTCACGGTTTGAAATTAACAGAGATGTTGCGGCTGTTTCGGCAAACGGTTTTATAAGGCTTATAAATTTATCAGGAAACAGGTCTGAAATTGATTTTAAAGTGTCAAAATCCGTTCTTTCTGTAAAAGATTTTTTAAATAAATATGAATTTAACTATAAAAAGTTTGATTTTTACTGTGACTGTGATAAAATAGTTGGCAATGTTATTGTAAGAAGCAGAAAAGAAGGGGATTCAATTACCCTTAACGGCAGGAACTGTACTAAATCATTGAAAAAATTTTACAATGAGTTGCATATACCTGCTGAAAAAAGATACCGTATACCTGTTATTGCGGATGATATCGGTGTTATCGGTATTGCTCAAACAGCTGTTTCTAAGCGTGTTGCTGTAGATAAATCTACAAAAAATATTCTAATTCTGAAAATCCGTACGGAGGATAAGATTTAATGAACAATTTGTCCAAAAACTGGAAGTCGGCGCTGTTTTATATTCTGATTCCCGTTTTGCTTGTTGTTTTTGCGTTTGCCATTGCAAACCAGCAGAACGATACTGAATTGAAGTACAGCCAGATTGTAAATCTGTTTAAAACAAATCAGGTTTCTGAATTTGAACTTGATCTGACTTCCGGCACATTAACTTATGAAACTTTTGATAAGCCTGATGAAGTCCAGAAATACAAGGTGCCGAGTGTAACGTATTTTATTGAAGATATCAGAGACAGCATCAATGAATACAACGAGGCTCATCCTGATGCTCAGATAGAGTACAATTATAAGCAGAGCAGCTCCAGAAACTGGATATTTAATCTTTTGCCCTATATCATAATCATTGCCGGCGGCGCAGTTTTTGCTTGGTTTATGATGAAGAAAATGGGCGACACCATGAGCAATGAAACCAACAGAACTCTTGGTTTCGGCAGAGTAAAGACAAAATCTTTAGAGGATAAAAATAAAAAGACTTTTGCCGACGTCGCAGGATGCGATGAGGAAAAAGCGGAACTTGAAGAGCTCGTAGAATTCCTTAAAGATCCGCAGAAATTTACTGATTTGGGTGCAAGGATTCCAAAAGGCGTATTGCTGGTAGGCCCTCCAGGTACAGGTAAAACCTTGCTTGCAAAAGCTGTTGCCGGCGAGGCGAATGCTCCGTTTCTCTCAATTTCCGGTTCTGATTTTGTTGAAATGTATGTTGGTGTAGGTGCAAGCCGTGTCAGAGATTTGTTTTCTCAGGCAATCAAAAAAGCACCCGCAATAGTGTTCATTGATGAAATTGATGCTGTGGGCAGACACAGAGGTGCCGGCACAGGCGGCGGAAACGATGAACGTGAGCAGACTCTTAATCAGCTGCTTGTAGAAATGGATGGTTTCGGTACAAACAGCGGCGTTATTGTCATTGCCGCAACTAACCGCCCTGATGTTCTTGACCCCGCTCTTTTGAGACCCGGCAGATTTGACAGGCAGATAACAGTAAACAGACCTGATACACAGGGAAGGGAAGATATTCTCAAGGTACATGCTAAGAATAAGCCTCTCGGTCCTGATGTTAACCTCAAGGAAATAGCTCAGCTCACTATCGGATTTACCGGTGCTGACCTTGAAAACCTTCTTAATGAAGCTGCTCTTTTGGCGGCAAGAAGGCATAAAAAAGCTATTACTAATCAGGAAATTCAGGATGCTACAACCCGTGTTGAAATGGGTACGGAAAAGAAATCTCACAAGTATTCAGATAAAGCTAAAAAGCTTACTGCATATCACGAGGCCGGTCATGCCGTAGTTTCTTATTATCTAGAAAATCATGACCCAGTAAAAGAGATTTCAATCATTCCCCGTGGCCTTGGTGCAGGCGGTTATACTATGTATCAGCCTCAGGAAGAGAATTATACTTCCAAAAATGAAATGCTTGATACTCTTGTTTCTATGATGGGCGGTCGTGTTGCGGAAGCCATTGCCCTTGATGATATATCTACCGGAGCATCTAATGACCTTCAGCGTGCAACGCAGATTTGCAGAGACATGGTTGCAAAGTATGGTATGAATGATGAGTTAGGTCCTGTTGTTTACAGTGATGAAAATAACGAGGTATTCCTTGGAAAAGATTTCGGTCATGTAAACAATTACAGCGAGCATACTTCTGCAAGAATTGACGAGCAGATTGAAAAAATGATGCGCAACGCTTATGACAGAACTTATAAATTGCTGACCGAACACAGAGATAAACTCAATCTTGTTGCTGAAACTCTTATCGAAAGAGAAAAGATTAATGCAGCAGAATTTGATTCTTTGATGAAGGAAGGTCATCTTCCTGTTGAAGATGCCGAAGTTGCAGAACCTGTTCAGAATAAAACGGATAGTTCTGATAATGATTTAGCTGAAAATGCAGAGAATGAAGCTAAACAAGAAGATGTTTCTGATAATGTTTCCGAAGAAACAGCGTCTGATAGCAATGACGACTCTGTATCTGATGATGCTGACAGTACGTCAGACAGCGAATTATAATATTTAAACAATTAGTGTAAAAAATAAGATGTGTTTATCGCATCTTATTTTTTTATGCAGAACTGTGACGTTAATCTATATTTTTTAGAATATATTTTCATTATATTGTTGAGATAATTACAAAATCTTGACAAATCCACAATATCTTGTATAATATATCTTTGTATAAATATTTCGGAGGTTATTATGGCCAGAAAGAACGAATACACTAACGAAAGCATACGGTCTTTAAAAAATGAAGACAGGGTAAGGAAAAGACCGGCAGTAATATTCGGCTCAAACGATATAGAAGGCTGCGAGCACTCCATTTTCGAAATTATGAGTAACTCTATTGACGAGGCACGTGAAGGCCGCGGCAATAAAATCGTTGTTACAAGATTTAATGATTGCTCTGTTGAGGTGCAGGATTTCGGCGCCGGCATACCTGTTGACTATAATAAGGCAGAGAAAGAAGAAAACTGGAAGCTTCTTTTCTGTGAACTTTATGCAGGCGGAAAATACGGCAACGGCGCAGACAACTACGAGTATTCCTTGGGTCTGAACGGTCTCGGACTCTGTGCTACACAGTACGCATCAGAATATATGGATGCCGAAATACACAGGGACGGCTTTTGCTACAAACTTCACTTCGAACGCGGCAAAAATATCGGCGGACTAACTAAAGAGGAATATAATAAAAAAGATACCGGTACAAGAATAAGATGGAAACCTGATTTGCAGGTGTTCACCGATATAAATGTTCCGCTTGAATACTTTCAGGACGTGCTTAAACGTCAGGCAATTGTAAATGACGGAATTACTTTTATTCTGAAAAATCAAACTGCGGGCGGCTTTGAAACATTCGAGTATTGCTATAAAAACGGCATCAAGGATTATGTTGAAGAGCTTGCCGGAGGGAATGCTTTTACTACTCCGCAGTATTGGGAGTGTGAAAGAGTAGGTAAAGATAGGGAAGACCTCAGCGAATATAAGCTTGTTATAAAAGCGGCGCTTTGTTTTTCAATCAAAAATCAGTGTAAAGAATATTACCACAATTCAAGTTTTCTTGAGCACGGCGGCGCTCCTGAGAAAGCTTTTAAAAGCGCGTTTGTAAACCAAATAAATGCATATCTTAAAGCAAATAATAAGTATACTAAAACTGACAGTCAGATAAATATTCAGGATATTGAAGATATACTTATTTTCGTTGTTTCATCTTTTTCTACGCAAACTTCTTATGAAAACCAGACTAAGAAGTCTATAACAAATAAATTTATACAGGAAGCAATGACTGACTTTTTCAGAAAACAGCTTGAAGTATATTTTATTGAAAATAAAATGGATGCGGACAAGATTGCCGATCAGGTTCTTATCAATATGCGAAGCAGAGTAAAGGCTGAAAACACCAGAAAGAGCCTTAAATCAACGCTTCAGACAAAAATAGATATGACAAACCGTGTCCAGAAGTTTGTTGACTGCCGTTCAAAAAATGTAGAGGAAAGAGAACTCTTTATTGTTGAGGGTGATTCGGCTCTTGGTGCATGTAAACAGGCAAGGGACGCTAATTTCCAGGCTATAATGCCTATTCGCGGAAAGATACTTAATTGCTTAAAAAGTGAATACAGCAAAATATTTAAAAATGAGATTATAACCGATCTCATAAAAGTTCTTGGCTGCGGTGTGGAGATGCGTTCTAAGGCTTCTAAGGAATTATCAGCTTTTGATATAAATAATCTCCGTTGGAGCAAAGTTCTGATCTGTACGGATGCTGATGTTGACGGCTTCCACATCAGAACTCTTGTGCTGACAATGATTTACAGACTTATGCCTCAGCTTATTGAACAGGGAAAAGTTTATATTGATGAATCTCCTCTTTATGAAGTAACATGCAAAGACCAGACTTATTTTGCCTATAATGAAATGGAAATGGATAAAATAAGGGAAGAACTTAAAGGTAAAAAGTATACCGTTCAGCGTTCAAAAGGACTTGGCGAAAATGAAGCGGATATGATGTCTCTTACTACAATGAACCCTGAAACAAGAAGATTAATTCTTGTAACTCCTGATGAAGCTGAAAAAACTTCTCAGATATTTGATCTGCTGCTTGGGGATAATCTTGAGGGCAGAAAACAGTATATAACGGATTACGGCTATCTGTACCTTGATGCAGCGGACGTAAGTTGATTTAGGTGAAATTATGCCAAGAAGAAAAAAAGATATTAAAAGTGAAACTGATTCGCATTTAAACGAAAATGTTCATATTGAAAACGCGGGAACAGTAAAAAATGAAGTCATTACTGAGACGATAAAGAGCAACTTTATGCCATATGCTATGAGCATTATATTGTCCCGCGCACTTCCTGAAATTGATGGTCTTAAACCTTCTCACAGAAAGCTATTATACACAATGTATAATATGGGTCTTTTAAACGGACAAACCATTAAAAGCGCAAATATTGTAGGACGTACAATGCAGCTTAACCCCCACGGTGATGCTTCAATATATGAAACGCTTGTACGCCTTTCCCGAGGCAATGAATCACTGCTTTATCCTTTTGTTGAATCAAAAGGAAACTTCGGTAAAGCATATTCTAAAAATATGATGTATGCAGCATCGCGTTATACTGAGGCTAAACTTGCGCCTATTTGTACCGAACTGTTTTCGGATATTGACAAAGACACGGTTGATTTTGTTGACAACTATGACAACACCATGAAAGAACCCCGTCTTTTGCCTGTAACATTTCCTACGGTTCTCTGCAATGTTACAACAGGTATTGCGGCAGGTATGGCGTCTTCAATTGCTTCTTTCAATATCAGGGAAGTATGCGAAACAACAATTGCGCTTATGAAAAACAAAGCGCATGTTATATCTGATACTCTTATTGCTCCTGATTTTGTAGGGGGCGGATATGTCATTTATGATAAAGATGAACTTGAAAAAATTTATGAAACAGGTAAAGGCTCAGTAAAAGTTCGTGCTAAATACAGTTATGATAAATCTTACAACTGTATTGACATTACTGAAATTCCGCCAACTGCCACTTCAGAAGCAATTATTGATAAAATAGTTGAACTGGCTAAAGCGAATAAAGTTAAGGAAATTTCTGATATAAGAGATGAAACTGACCTCAAAGGTCTTAAAATAACTATTGATCTGAAAAGGGGAACTGATCCTGATAAGCTTATGCAGCGTCTTTACAAGCTTACTCCTCTTGAAGATTCGTTTTCATGCAATTTCAATCTGCTTATAGACGGAAAGCCCGGTGTGCGCGGTGTCAGGGAAATACTTAACGAATGGGTGAATTTCAGACTCAGCTGCATTACAAGACGCGTTAATTTCAGTTTGAACAAAAAAAGAAAACAGCTTCATCTTCTCAAAGGTCTGTCAAAGATTCTGCTTGATATTGATAAAGCAATTAAAATTGTAAGAGAAACGGAAAATGAAGCTGATGTTGTTCCTAATCTTATGATAGGTTTCGGCATTGATGAAACTCAGGCTGAATATGTTGCAGAAATAAAGCTTCGCCATTTAAACCGAGAGTATATTTTAAAACGTATAAATGACATTGAAAATCTTGAAAATGAGATTGCTGAACTTGAAGAAATTCTTTCAAGCGACAGGAAAAAGAAACAGATAATTATCTCAGAACTTCAGAACGTTATTAAAAAATATGATAACGGAAGAAAATCTGAGATACTTTATGATATTCCTGAGGATACTGTTACTCAGGAAGTTGAGATTGCAGATTATCCGGTAACTGTATTTATAACTAAGGGCGGATATCTTAAAAAGATAAAGACCGCAAATCTCAGAATGAGCGGGGAACAGAAAGTAAAAGAAGGCGATGTAATAGAAAGAAGCGAAGAATGTTCAAATAAAGACGAGCTTCTTGTGTTTACCTCGCTTCACCAGGTCTATAAAGCAAAGCTTGATGATTTCCCTGATACAAAAGCTTCTGTTTTGGGAGAATATTTGCCCGGAAAACTTGAAATGGAAGAAAACGAAACGGTATTGTATACCGCTGTTGTCAAAGAATACAAAGGCTATATGATATTTGTATTTGAAAACGGAAAGCTTGCAAAAGTAGATTTATCCGCTTATGAAACCAAAACCAAGCGAAAAAAGCTTATTAATGCTTTTTCAGATAAATCACCGCTTGCTTCTGCAGTTTACCTTGAGGAAGACAAGGATATTGTTATCACATCTCAGAGCGGCAGAAATCTTTTGCTTAACACAGCGATAGTAATGCCTAAAACAACTAAAAACACTCAGGGCGTGCAGGCTATGACATTAAAGAAAAAAAGCGATAAAGTAATATCCCTTCATTTGTTCCAGCCCGGTGAATTTGAAAAGGAATGGCGTTTCAGGCCTAAAAATCTGCCGGCAGCCGGTGCGCTGCTCAGCGCCTCAGATGTTGGAGAACAGCTGACTTTTTAACGTAAATATATGTAAATACCGCTTTTGCAAGCGGCAGGCGGTAAAAGCAAACGCTGAATTTCTACCGTCACAAATAGTATTGTTATAAACGCAATAATAATTCAAGTTAATTAATGGTAAAAAACACTTGCAATAAATAAAAGTATGTGATATAATCCATTAGTATTAAATATCTACGGAGGATTATCTCATGCTTTGGTATCATTATGTTTTCGGTGTGATTCTTATACTTGTTTCCATAATCATTATTGCAGTAGTTCTTTTGCAGGAAGGCCGTTCACAGAACCTTTCAGGTGCTATTGCCGGTGGTGCCGATACATTTCTTGGTAAATCAAAAGGCCGCACAATTGAAGCAAAACTCGAGAAAATTACTAAGTGGCTTATTGTTGCATTCTTTATTCTTGTGCTCGCCGCATTCTTGATTTTCCTGTTTATCGGCTGATAATTTGATTTATTAATAACCTTGCGTTGAGCAGGGTTATTTTTTTTGGTGAACAGATGGATTATGTAATTTTTGATCTTGAATGGAATAATGCATACGATTACAAAGAGAAGAAAGGCGTCAACGAAATAATAGAGATTGGCGCAGTTCGTCTTGATAAAGATCTTAATATCTCAGATACTTTTACTCAGCTCGTAAAGCCAAAACTATCAAAAAAACTTTCAAAGCGTTTTGTAGATCTCACAAGCATTACTAAAGAAGAAATTGCACAGAATGGCATTTCTTTTGAAAAAGCTATGAGTGATTTTGCAGAATGGGCAGGTACAGACGCCGTTTTTATGAGCTGGTCAAACAGTGATCTTTATGTGCTTGTTTCTAACTATAAACGTTTTTTCGGCAAAACTAATGTTTCTTTTATGAAAAGATACATAGATTGCCAGAAATACTGTCAGTCTTTCATCGAAAACTGTAAAGAGCAAATAAGCCTTACACATTGCGCTGAAAGATTTGAAATAAATGTTGAAGAAGAAAACCTTCACAGAGCACTTGAAGACTGTTATGTTGCGGCAGCATGCTTTAAAAAAGTTTTCGATAAAAAAAGGGCAGAGGAAATGAGCGAACTTTGCGGAGATGACTTTTTCGGGCGTCTTGCATTCAAACCTTATGTTATTACTGCTCCTGTTTCAAAGGAATATAACTTTTATAAAGAGGTATTTTCCTGCCCGTGCTGCTCAGAAGATTTAAAGAGAATAAGCGATGTGCAGCTTGTCAATAATTCATTTAAAACAGTATTCCTCTGCAAAAACTGTAATAAAAAATTCTGGGGATTTGTGCGTGTAAAACGTCTTTATGACGGTATAAGTACTTCAAAAAGAATTACTGAAATGAACAAAAATAAAGCTAAAAAATATTAACAAAAAGTTCTTTATTTAATAATAAAAATATAGTATAATGATAAAATGGATATATTAGGAAAATCTATTTTTACTGTAAGGAGGTATAGCATTGGCAGGTAAATATGACGATTTGCTTGAATCTTTCATGAATAATTCCGCTAAGGTCTTTGATGAAGATAAAAAAATGCAGAAAGAACAGCCTAATAAAAAGCCTGCGGCTTATATTGAAAGTGACAACACCTCAAAACAGCATGTTAAAAGAACAAGAACTAAAAGTACATCAGTAAAGAAAAGTTCTCCTAAGAAACCGGTTCATAAAAAAAGCGCCGCGCCTGCTTCTTTGCCTCTAAGAATACTTCTTGGCTTTGTACTGGTAGTTGCGGTAGTATTTATAGTCTGCTTTTCCGTAATAGCCATTTATGGCTACAGCTTTGTTCACGGGGATCCTGTGTTCAATCTTACTGAGGAAAAGTATTCCCAGAATCAGACTTCGTTTATTTACGGTTATGACAGTGACGGCAATCAGGTAGAGCTTACCAGACTTCACGGTGAAGAAAACCGTATATGGGTTAACCTTGATGATATGAGCCCGCATCTGAAAGATGCTTTCATAGCAATTGAGGATCAGCGTTTTGAAAAGCATCACGGTGTAGACTGGATACGAACTATCGGTGTTATTGTAAAGCCTTCTAACAGCGGTCAGGGCGGTTCAACAATTACCCAGCAGCTGATAAAGAACTTAACGGATGAAAAAGACGTTACAATTGTCCGTAAGTTTAATGAGATACTTTCCGCGCTTAACCTTGAAAGAAATTATTCCAAGGATGAAATAATAGAAGCGTATCTTAACACTATCTATCTTTCAGAAGGATGTTACGGTGTTAAGACAGCCGCCGAAACTTATTTTGGAAAAGATGTTTCGGATTTGAATATTGCCGAATGCGCCAGCATTACCGCAATTACTCAGTTCCCCGGAAAGTACGATCCTCTCAGAAAGCCTGAAAATAATAGGCAAAGACAGCTCAGAATCCTTGAAGAAATGCTGAGTCAGGGATTTATCACTCAAGAAGAATACGATGAAGCTGTTGCTTATGAGATGGTATTTACAAACAGTGAAAACTATCAGGGCAGTCAGGTTTCAGATTCTGAAAGCGGATCAAATGAAAATAAAATTGATTCTTATTATGTTGACTACGTTGTAAAGACCGTTCTTGAAGATCTTCAAAAAATGGGCTATACAGAAAGAAAAGCTAAGTCACTTTTGTATGGCGGCGGTCTTAAAATTTACACAGCTGTAGATTTTGATGTTCAGAATGCCCTTGAAGACGTTTATGAAAATTACAAGCGAATGCCTGATGAAACTGTTCAGGGTGCTATGGTTGTAATGAACTACGAGGGCAGAGTTTTGGGACTTGTAGGCGGAACGGGTGAATATTCCGGTTCACTTGAGCTTAACCGAGCATTCCAGTCGTACAGACAGCCGGGTTCATCTATTAAGCCGTTATCAGTATACGGCCCCGCATTTGAAAAGAGTCTTAATGATGACAGCGTAGATATTTATTGGTCAACCCTTATTGATGACAGACCTCTTAAAGAAGTTGACGGAAAGATGTGGCCTACTAATGAAGGCGGCGGATATTCTGGCGCTAAGACAACTATTCAAAAAGGTATTGCAAACTCATTGAATACAATTTCAGCCAGAACGCTTGATATGATCGGCGTGGATTACGCTTACGATTATATTACAAACCGTTTCCATATTTCTTCTCTCAGCGCAGCTGACTGCGATTACGCTCCTCTTGCTACAGGTTCTCTTACAGAAGGTGTGTCGGTTCTTGAGATGACGGCGGCTTATGCTGCGTTCGGAAACGGCGGTGCGTATTATCAGCCGTACTGTTATTATAAAATAGAGGACAGCCAGGGCAATGTTCTTATTGAAACTGACGCAGCCTCTACTAAAGAGCAGGCGCTGACTGAAAGCACCGGCTGGCTTATGAATAAGATCCTTCAGACAGTTATGACTTCCGGAACAGGACGCTCATACAAGATCTCAGGAGTAGAATGCTTTGGTAAAACAGGTACAACAACCGATTCTAAAGACCGCTGGTTTGTTGGCGGAACTCCGGAATATGTAGCCGCTGTTTGGTACGGATATGATATGCCGAAAGAAATCGTTTACAGACTTTCATCAAACCCTGCCGGAACGATTTGGGAAACTGTTATGAATGAGATTTATGACGTTAAGGGCAAGGATGTTACTGAATTCCCCGAATACGACGGCATTGTTCAGAAATCTTACGATTCCTCAAACGGATTGCTTACAAATTACTCGAGCGGCAATACAGGCTGGTACGATGTAAATAATTTACCTGGTTATTCTACAAGAAGCCGCAGCAGTTCAAGCAGTTCTTCATCTTCATCAGACGAAGATAAAAAGTCCAATGAGGAGACAACAGCAGCAAAAGAAGAGGAAACTTCTGAGGCTGCCGACGAATAGACTTTTAGGTTATAACGGCGTCATTTAATGATGCCGTTATAATTGTTTTAGCTATTTATTCTAAAAACAGTTAATAGGAGAAAATTAATGATAATTATGTCTGTTGATTACGGTGACGCAAGAACGGGCGTTGCATTTTGTGATGCTAAAGAGATATTGGCTTCTCCGTACTGTGTGGTAAATGAAAAGTATAAACCAAAGCTTGTTGACAAACTTGCTGTGATAGCCGCAGATAAAAAGGCTGAAAAAATCATCATCGGACTTCCTGTTAATATGGACGGCACATATGGTTTCCGTTGTGACGAGTGCCGTGAACTCGGCGATATGTTAAAGCAAAAAACAGGTATAGATGTTGAATATCAGGATGAGCGTCTTACTACCGTAATTGCTCACGGTTATTTAAACGATAACAACGTAAGAGGTAAAAAAAGAAAAGAAACGGTTGATGCCGTATCTGCCGTTATTATCCTTCAATCTTATTTGGATAAGAATAAATGAGTAATTATTGCCGTAAGATTTTACGGTGATAATTTGGAAATTTTCATAAAGGGTTTTAAAATCAGAATTGAGTTTTCATTTATTTTCATTCTGTGTCTGAGCCTTTTTTTAGGATATAAAAATACAGGACTTCTGATTTTATTTTGTTTTTTACATGAAATAGGTCATTTACTTGCTCTTGTGGCAGTCGGCGGAAATCCGGACAGTTTGAATATTTCTTTTTTCGGAATTGCTCTGAAATATTCATGCAAACTTTCAATTTCAAAAGAAGCGTTAGTTATTGCTTCAGGGCCGATAATAAATGTTATTATGTTTTTAGCGCTCCAAGATGAAATAAATCTTTTTCTTGCCGCTTTGAACCTGCTGCCCGTATTTCCTCTTGACGGGGGCAGACTTATTAATCTTGTATTTCCGCGCGCTTCTAAATATATAAGCATCTCTTTTTTAGCGATTATGCTTATAGCTTCAGTTTATGTACTTATATATCACTCGGTATTCTCATTGCTTTTGCTTTGTTTATACCTGATAGTTTTTAATATGAGGTCACTATGAGAAAAGATATCGAAAAAATTCTTCAGTTTGTTCAGAAACCCGCAAGATATTGCGGCGGTGAACTTAACAGTGTTATTAAAGACCCTAAAAAGGTTGCTTTGCGCTACGCCTTTTGTTTTCCGGATCTGTATGAAATAGGTATGAGCCACCTTGGAATGAAAATTCTTTATTCTCTTGTTAACAGCAGGGAAGATGCCTGGTGTGAACGCGTCTTTGCGCCTGATACTGATATGGAAGAACAGATGAGGGAAAACGGTGTTAGGCTGTTTGCTCTTGAAAGTGAAGACGATATAAAAGATTTTGATATTATCGGCTTTACGCTTATGTATGAGCTTTGCTATACCAATATGCTCAATATGATGGAGCTTGCAGGTATCAAGCTTAAATCAAAAGACAGAACTGAATTAACGCCGATTATTGCGTGCGGCGGTCCATGTGCCTGTAATCCGGAGCCTATCGCAGATTTTGTTGACATAGTCTTTCTCGGAGACGGCGAGGAAAGTACTATGGAAGTGCTTGATCTTCTTAAAGAGTGCAAAGAAAAAGGCTCTACCAAGCACGAGTTCCTGCTGAAAGCAAAAGATATTCGGGGTGTCTATGTTCCGTCTTTTTACAAAGACAGTTATAATGATGACGGTACTTTAAAAAATCTTCAGCCGTTATACGGAGCACCTGAAAAAGTAAAAAAAGCTGTTGTTTCAGATATGGACAGTTGTTTTTATCCTGATAACTTCGTTGTTCCTTTTATTAATATAGTTCATGACAGAGCGGTTGAAGAAATTTTTCGTGGTTGTATACGCGGCTGCCGTTTCTGTCAGGCAGGATTTACTTACAGACCCATAAGGGAAAAAAGCGTTGAAACTATTAACAAACAGGCTAAAGCCTTAATTAAGTCAACTGGATATGATGAGCTTTCATTATGTTCGCTCTCTACATCCGACCACAGCTGTGTTAACGAAATGCTCAGCTCTCTTATTGACTGGACAGTTAAGGATAAGATAAATCTTTCTCTTCCTTCGCTTCGAGTTGATAATTTTTCGGACGAGCTTGTTGATAAACTTAATAAAGTCAGAAAAAGCGGTCTTACTTTCGCACCTGAGGCCGGTACTCAGCGTTTGCGAGATGTAATTAATAAGAATGTTACTGAGGAAGAAGTACTTTCCACCTGCCTCAAAGCTTTTGATAACGGGTGGACATCCGTTAAGCTTTATTTTATGATGGGACTTCCTACTGAAACTATGGAAGATATTGAAGGCATTGCTAACCTTGCTATGGAGGTAGTACACACCTTTTACAGAAATCCCAACCGTCAGAAGGGGACAGGCGTTCAGGTATCAGTAAGCTGTGCTTCATTTATTCCAAAGCCTTTTACTCCGTTTCAGTGGGAACCTGAGGATACAATGCAGAGCCTTAAAGAAAAGCAAAAGCACCTGCTTGAATCAATACCAAGCAAAAAGGTTAAGGTCTCATATCACGAAACTCCAACTTCTCTGCTTGAGGGCGTTTTGGCAAGAGGGGACAGACGTCTGTGCAATGTTCTATATGATGCTTTCAAACTCGGCTGCAAATTTGATTCATGGGATGACCGCTTTAATTTTGACGCTTGGATGAAGGCTTTTGAAATGAACGGAATCGATCCTTATTTTTATACACAAAGAAGAAGAGAATTTTCTGAAATTCTTCCATGGGATCACCTTGATTACGGCGTTTCAAAGAAATTTCTTGAAAATGAGAACAAAAAAGCACATGAAAACAAAACCACTCCGCATTGCCGTATAAAATGTGCGGGCTGCGGCGCTAATATGCTTAATGGAGGTCACTGTGATGCGCGAGGTTAGATTGCTGTTTTCTAAAACAGACAGATGTAAGTATATAAGTCATCTTGATATAAACAGATGTATGTCTCGTGCGCTCACAAGAGCGCAGATACCTCTTTGGTATACAGAAGGTTTTAATCCTCATCCTTATATGAGCTTTTCATTGCCTTTGCCGTTAGGAGTGGAAAGTATGTGTGAGAGTCTTGAAATCAGAATTACAGGCGATATTTCTAACAGCGAAATAAAAGACAAGCTCAATGCCGTTCTTCCAACAGGTATAAGAATCGTTGACGTATATGATGATTTTAGGGACTGCAGTGAGATTGCTTTTTCCGATTATGTATTTAAATATGATTTTAAGGATAATAAAGAAGCCGAAGAAAAAATTAAAAAAGTACTTTCACAGGATAACATAATTGCTTTAAAACGAGGCAAGCAGGGCAGAAGAAAAGTTCTTAAAGAGGTTGATATAAAACCACTTATTGATAAATGTTCTGTATCTGTACGAGATAACAGCACAGTCATAAATGCAAGACTTGCCGCGGGTCAGCACAGTAATCTCAGTCCTGAGCTTTTTTCTCAGACTCTGCTTAAACTTGCAGATCTTGATTTTGAATGGAAAAGCATTTCAAGATTAGCTCTTTTGGATGCAGATTATAATAATTTCAGATAAAAAAGACTTGCAATTTTATTACTTTTGTGATATATTATCTAAGCATTTGTTCCGTTGCTGTCCCGCAACGCGTTAAATGCTCATGCAAACCAAGCATTTAAGCGGGTGGTCCTCTTTCGTTTACTCGTTACGAACATCCGAAAATAAAAAGGAGGAAATTTTAATGGATGCACTTAAAATTATCGAAGAAAGCAGCATGAAAAAAGAACTTCCCTCATTTTCAATCGGTGATACCGTAAAAGTCGGTGTTCGCATCCGTGAGGGCAAAACAGAGAGAATTCAGGTATTTGAGGGCACTGTAATCGCTATCAAAGGTTCCGGCATTTCAAAGACCTTTACCGTTCGTCGTGTATCTTACGGCGTTGGTGTTGAGCGTGTGTTCCCGCTTCATTCCGCAAATGTTGACAGCGTTACTGTTATCCGTAAAGGTAAAGTTCGCAGAGCGAAGCTTTATTATCTTCGTGACCGCGTTGGTAAGGCTGCAAAAGTTAAGGAAGATATCTAACAGCTCTAAACCGCCTCAAGCAGGCGGTTTTTGTTTTTCAAAATGCTTTTTTATGTAATGTTGCAATAAAACATATTAATATGTATAATTATGTATAAAGGAGGGAGCGATTATGCCAGATTTTCAGAAACAAAATGTTCAGTGGTTTCCGGGCCACATGGCAAAAACAAGACGTCTTATAAAAGAAAGTCTCAAACTTGTTGACGGCGTTGTTGAAATTGTTGACGCTCGTATCCCGCATTCAAGTTCAAACCCTGAATTATCACAGATAATAAATAAAAAACCTAAAATAGTTTTATTAAATAAATGCGATATGGCAGACCCTGCCGCTACTGAATTATGGATAAAGTATTATGCTAAAAACGGTATTACGGCAATAGCTGTTGACTGCAAAACAGGAAAAGGACTTAATAAATTTCAGAACGCTTGTGAAAAAGCTCTCTCTTCTGTCATAAAGAGAAATAAAGAAAAAGGCATGGAAGGGAAAGCTCTCAGGTTAATGGTTGTTGGTATTCCTAATACGGGCAAGTCTTCTTTTATTAATCGAATGGCAGGTAAATATAAGGCAGTTGTTGCCGATAAAGCCGGTGTTACAAGAAGCAATCAGTGGTTTTCAGCCGGAAACGGTATTGAACTCCTTGATACACCGGGTGTATTGTGGCCTAAGTTTGATGACAGGGAAGTAGGGGACAAGCTTGCTTTTATCGGTTCTGTAAAGGATGAAGTTACGGATATAGAAACAATTGCATGCCGCCTTCTTGAAACACTTTCCAAGACAAGACCCAAAATGATAGAGGACAGATATAAAATTACTGATTTTGAAGATCTTCAAAGCTGGGAAATCCTTGAAAAGATAGGAAGAAAAAGAGGCTTTTTAATAAAAGGCGGAGAAATAGATACTCTCCGTGCGGCAACTGCTGTATGTGATGAATTCAGAGGAGGAAAACTCGGCAAGATAAGCCTTGAGTTACCGTAATTATGGACTGGCTTTTATATGAAAATGAAAAATATAATGAAGGATATAAAATTATCTGCGGAGTTGACGAGGCTGGCCGCGGGCCGCTCGCAGGGCCTGTTTATGCAGCTGCCGTCGTTTTAGAAAAAGGTCAAACAATCGAGGGCGTAAATGATTCTAAAAAGCTTTCTGAAAAAAAGAGAGAATTACTTTTTGATAAGATAATTAATGAATGCAAGGATTATTCAATCGGAACGGCAAGCGAAAAAGAGATAGACGAACTCAATATACTTCAGGCTACTTTTCTCGCAATGAAAAGAGCTGTTGACGGCTTGTCTGTAAAGCCTGACTGCGCTCTTGTAGACGGAAATCAAATTCCCAATCTTGATTGCGACGTAACTACAGTAGTTAAGGGAGATGCTAAGTCCGAATCCATTGCTGCGGCGTCAATACTTGCCAAAGTTTCAAGGGACAGATATATGCTTGAAATGGCAGAAAAATATCCTCAGTACGGCTTTGAGAAGCACAAGGGATACGGAACAAAACTTCATTATGAAATGATTGAAAAATACGGCATTTGCGATATTCACAGAAAAACGTTTCTTAAAAAGGTGCTTTGCAAATGAATTCACTGGGTAAACTTGCTGAAATGAAAGCATGCGAATATCTTGAAAAGAAAAAATACACTCTTGTTGATTTTAATTATTCGTGCAGATTCGGCGAGATTGACTTAATTGTAAAAAATAAAAAGTACATATGCTTTGTAGAGGTAAAGATGCGAAACGAAAACAGTATTGCGTCGCCTATGGAATTTGTTGACGAGAGAAAACAGCAAAAGCTTGCAGCAAGTGCAAATATGTATCTGTCAACTCATAATACTAAACTTCAGCCTCGTTTTGACGTGATTGAGGTCTTTTGTGAAAATAATAAAATTAAATCAATCAAACACCTTGAAAATGCTTTTCAATTATATTAAAATATCTTAAAGATTTATTAGGAGGGCAAATATGCTTTATACTTCTACAAGAGATAATTCCGTAAAAGTCAGCGCATCTCATGCGATTGCACAGGGAATAAGCGAGGAAGGCGGTCTTTTTGTACCCTGCGAATTCCCGCAATTCTCAATAGATAAAATTAAAGATATGGCATCTATGTCATACATAGAAAGAGCCAAAACAGTGCTTCGTGAATTTCTTGATGATTTTTCTGAAGAGGAGCTTGATTACTGTGTAAGCGGTGCTTATGCCGCCGGTAAATTTTCTTCAGACGCTGTTGCGCCTACCGTAAACGTCTGCGGAAATGAGAATGTACTTGAATTGTGGCACGGTCCTACTTGCGCGTTCAAAGACATGGCTCTTCAGCTTCTGCCTTATCTTATGACTGTTTCTGCTAAAAAAACAGCTGACGGCAAAACCATAGTTATTCTTGTTGCTACTTCAGGTGATACAGGTAAAGCGGCACTTGAAGGCTTCAAAGATGTTACAAATACAAAAATACTTGTATTTTATCCCGAAAACGGCGTATCACCGATGCAGAAGCTTCAAATGGTTACACAGGAAGGCTCAAATGTTGCTGTCTGCGCAGTAAAGGGTAATTTTGACGACGCTCAGAGCGCAGTTAAAAAGATATTTACTGATGATGCAATTAAAAATAAACTTGCAGAGAAAAACATGATGTTTTCATCTGCAAACTCAATAAACTGGGGCAGACTTGTACCTCAGATAGTTTACTATTTCTCAGCATACTGCGATCTTATGAACAGCGGTTCTATTTCTGCCGGTGATGAGATAAACGTAGTCGTGCCCACCGGTAATTTCGGTAATATTCTTGCATGCTATTATGCAAAGAAAATGGGTCTCCCCGTAAAGAAACTTGTTTGTGCGTCAAATTCAAATAACGTTCTTACCGATTTCCTCAATACAGGAACTTATGATAAGAACCGCGAATTCTACACAACAACTTCTCCTAGTATGGATATTCTTATATCTTCAAACCTTGAACGCCTGCTTTATCATATGAGCGGAAACGATGATAAGCTTGTAAATGACCTTATGTCTAAGCTTTCAGCTGACGGCGTATATACCGTTTCAGATGAACTTATCTCGTCTATCAAAGAGTGCTTTTCTGCCGGTTTTGCAGGGGAGGACGATGTAAATGATACAATAAAATCATACTTTGATGATTATCATTATCTTTGCGATACTCATACGGCGGTTGCGCTTAAAGTATATGCAGATTATGTTAAAAATTCAGGGGATGATATTCCCACTGTTATTGATTCAACTGCATCTCCGTATAAGTTTTCAAAGAGTGTTTTGAGCGCTGTTACAGGCGGCAATCTTCCTGATGCTGATGAGTTTGAAATGGTAAGAGAACTTCATGCCAAAACAGGCGCAGACGTTCCCGCACCGCTGGCGTCACTCAGAGATAAAGAAGTCCGTTTCAACAATGTTTGTTCAAAAGAAGACATGGGCGAAATGGTATTTGGTCTTCTTGGTATCTGATTGCAGACGTATGCCTGCCGCTAAAACAATATTTATTAAATAAAAAAGCGGCTCTGTTACGAGCCGTTTTTTATTAACTGAAGATATTTTATTTGTTACAGTTTTCGCAGCATTCAAAAGTTTCGCATTTTGTTTCTGTTGTTGTTTTTGCAACGCTGCTTCCTACTGTAATATGGCCGGCTGAGCAGCTGTTATCGTTATTGTGGTGTACACAATTTTTAACCTCGCAGCAGATTCCTTTGATTTCGTTCATTCGTTTCACACTCCCTTCGTTTTAATTTTTGCCTTATTTTTTGCATTTATTCTAAATTCATTGAAAGGTTTTTATTTATGTCTTTATTCGCAATTGCTGACACACATCTGTCTTTCGGTACCAACAAACCTATGGATACTTTTGCCGGTTGGGAAAACTATACAGAAAGACTTCAGAAAAACTGGAATAAAGTTGTTGGTGCAGATGACGATGTTGTAATTGCAGGCGACATAAGCTGGGCGATGGACTTTAATGAACTTGAAGCTGATTTTGACTTTCTTGAATCTCTTAACGGCAATAAAATTATATTGAAGGGGAATCATGATTTCTGGTGGAACACACTTTCTAAAATGAATAAATTTATTGAGGAAAAAGGTTATAAAACCATAAAATTCCTGTATAATAATTCGTATGAATGCGGGCCTTGTTCTGTTTGCGGATCCCGCGGTTGGATATATGACAGCGAAGAGGAACAGGACAAAAAAATCCTCTTGAGGGAGACATCAAGAATTGAAAGAAGCTTGCAGAGTTCGCAAAACAGCAGTAAACTGCTTTTTTTGCACTATCCGCCTGTTTCTCAAAATTTTAAATGTGAAGAAATAATCGATTTAATTAATAAATACGGAATAAAAAAATGCTATTTCGGGCATCTTCACGGAGAAGCCGCTAAATATGCTTTTGAAGGTGAGCAGGACGGTGTAGATTATAAGCTTATTTCCTGCGATAGATTAAAATTCACACCTTATTTAATTTTAAAATACTGATTTTTCTTGAAAAAGATGTATTGATATGCTATAATGCCTATTCAGTGATATTAATATTAATATAAATATAAAGACAGGAGAGTTTAATATGGCACTTAAATCATCAAACAAGGTTGATACAAATACCTATGAACTTGAAGTTACAGTAGACAGCGAAACTTTCAAAAAAGCATGCACACAGGCTTATATGAAAGACAAAAAGAACATTCAGCTTCCCGGCTTCCGTAAAGGCAAAGCTCCGCAGGCAATGATTGAAAAAATGTACGGTGAAGGCACCTTCTTTGAAGATGCTCTTGATATCGTTTATCCCGCAGCAGTTGCAGAGGCTTTCACAGAGGCTGGCATTGAAGTTGTTGATGCACCTTATGATCTTGAGATACCTGTTATAGGCAAGGATACAGGTGTTGAAATGAAAATGAAAGTTACAACATATCCCGAAGTAAAACTCGGTGATTATAAAGGCCTCAAGGTTAAGAAAGAGGACACAGAAGCAACTGATGAAGACGTTGAGAACGAGCTCAAGAGTCTTCAGGAAAGAAACTCCCGCCTTGTTGTTGCGGATGACAGAGCAGCTCAGGACGGAGATACAGTATCTCTTGATTTTGAAGGTTTTGTTGACGGCGAAGCTTTTGACGGAGGTAAAGGAGAGAATTATCCTCTTGAACTCGGTTCAGGCTCATTCATCCCCGGTTTTGAAGAGCAGGTTTGCGGTCATAAAGTTGACGAGGAATTTGATGTAAATGTTAAATTCCCCGAAGAGTATGCAGAACAGCTTGCCGGAAAAGACGCTGTTTTCAAATGCAAAATCCATGAGATAAAGGCTAAGGAACTGCCAGAGCTTGACGATGATTTTGCTCAGTCAGTATCTGAAGACCTAAACACTATTGATGAGCTTAAAGCTGATCTCAAAAAGCAGATTTCTGAGAAGAAAGAAGCAGACGCAAAATCAAAGATGGAAAACGATCTTCTTGAGCAGATCTGTGAAAACATGGAAGCGGAAATTCCGCAGTGCATGTTTGATAAGAGACAGGACGAAATGCTTAAAGATTATGAATACAGACTCCAGTCTCAGGGCCTTGACCTTGATACATACCTCAAGTATGTAGGCCAGGACAGAGATTCTTTCAAAGCAACATTCAAAGTAGGTGCTGAAAAGCAGGTTAAGGTTTCAGTTGCACTTCGCGCTGTTATTGAAGCAGAGAAAATTGAAGCTGCCGAGGAAGACATAAATGCTGAGGCTGAAAAGATCGGTAAGCAGTACGGTATGGACGCTGATCAGGTTAAAAAGATTCTTGCTGCTGATCAGATCGCTGAGGATGTAAAGAGAAATAAGGCAGTAGATTTGATTGTTGAATCAGCTGTTGTTGAATAATTAAAGAAATATTATTTACAATTATTTAAAGGAAAGTGATTTAAATGGCATTAGTACCTTATGTTATTGAGCAGACCGGCAACGGCGAACGCTCTATGGACATTTTTTCAAGGCTTCTTAATGACAGAATTATAGTTCTCTCTGATGAAGTAAATTCTCAGACGGCTTCACTCGTTGTAGCTCAGCTCCTTTTCCTTGAGGGTCAGGATAATGAAAAAGATATTAATCTTTATATTAACTCTCCCGGCGGCTCAGTTACAGACGGTATGGCAATCTATGACACCATGCAGTATATCAAATGTGATGTTTCAACTATCTGTATAGGTATGGCTGCATCAATGGGCGCTTTTCTTCTTTCAAGCGGCGCCAAAGGCAAGAGAATATGCCTTCCGAATGCCGAAGTTATGATTCATCAGCCTCTCGGTCAGGCTCAGGGTCAGGCTACTGAGATTGAAATAACTGCAAATCACATTCTCAGAACTAAAAAGAAATTAAACACCATTCTTGCCGCTAACTGCGGAAAAACAGTTGAAGAAGTTACAAAAGACACAGAAAGAGACAATTGGCTTACTGCTCAGGAAGCTCTTGAGTATGGTCTTGTAGACAAAGTTTTTGACAAAAGATAATTAATTATATTCCGGAGTGGTTTTATGGCTAACGATAAAAATAATATGAACCACATTGCAAGATGTTCTTTCTGCGGAAAATCCGAAGCTATGGTTCACAGACTGATTGAGGGCCCCGGCGTATTTATCTGCGATGAATGCATAGGACTTTGCAATGATTTGCTTGAAAAATCTTCGGAGCAAAATAATAAGGCGAATGCGGCACAGGATTCTGACATGGTTCTGCCAACTCCGGTTCAGATCAAGCAAAAGCTTGATGAATATGTTGTTGGTCAGGATGAAGCAAAAAAATCGCTGTCAGTTGCTGTATACAATCATTATAAAAGGATTTACTCAGCTGCCGGCAGTGATGATGTTGAACTTCAGAAAAGCAACATTTTGCTTTTAGGTCCAACAGGCGTTGGAAAAACAATGCTTGCACAGACTCTTGCCAAAATATTGAATGTACCTTTTGCCATTGCCGATGCAACTACTCTTACTGAGGCAGGTTATGTAGGTGAAGATGTTGAAAATATTTTGCTCAGACTTATTCAGGCTGCTGATTTTGATATAGAAAAAGCTCAGCGCGGAATAATATATGTAGATGAGATCGACAAAATTTCCCGTAAATCGGAAAACCGCTCAATAACTAGGGACGTTAGCGGCGAAGGCGTACAGCAGGCTCTGCTTAAAATTCTTGAGGGTACGGTATCCAACGTTCCTCCCGGAGGCGGCAGAAAGCATCCTCAGCAGGAATTTATTCAGATTGATACCACTAATATTCTGTTTATATGCGGCGGCGCGTTTGACGGTATTGAAAAGATCATAGAAAAGCGCATAGGCTCTAAAGTAATGGGCTTCGGTGCGGATATAGAGAAAGAGAAGTATAACGAAAACGAAATACTTCATAAGGTTATCCAGCACGATCTTGTAAAATACGGTCTTATTCCCGAACTCATAGGAAGAATTCCCGTTATTACCGTTCTCGATAACCTTGATAGGGAAGCGCTTGTTAAAATCATGACAGAGCCTAAGAACTCCATTGTAAAGCAGTACACTAAGATGTTTGCTTTTGACGGAGTTAAGCTCGAATTTCAGGAAGATGCACTGAAAGCTGTGGCTGATATCACACTTGAACGAAAAACAGGCGCAAGGGGATTGAGAAGCGTTCTTGAAGGCGTTCTTAAAGAACTTATGTTCACAATACCCAGTGATGCTACAGTCGAAAGAGTTATTATTACTCAGGAGTGCGTGAAGGACGGAGCTTCTCCAATAATTATCAGAAATGAGAACAGAGCCCAGAAAACATTAAGGGCGTCAGATTTGAAAAACGCCTGATTTTAAGTAATAATATCCAGATATAAAAGGCAGGTAAATACTTGCCTTTTATTTGTATCTATTATATAATACTAACATCTTTTAAAGGTGATGATTATGAGCGATAATCTTAATAACGCAGAAAATAACGATTATATTGATATGCCGATAGTACCGCTCAGAGGATTGGTTGTTTTCCCCGATATGGTGCTTCACTTTGATGTTGGCAGAAAAAAGAGCGTTAGTGCAATCAAAACTGCTATGCGCGGCTCTGATAAGATTTTTCTTGTAGCACAGCGCGATCCCTCTGTTGATGAGCCAAGTATTGACGATCTGTATGATATAGGGGCTATTTGCACTATCAAGCAGACTATAAGAATACCTAATTCAGATAATCTTAGAGTTGTTGTTGAGGGGGAGCAGAGAGCGCATCTGTTTGCTCTTACTCAGTCAAGGCCGTTTCTTTCCGGTACTCTTCTCAAAGTCAATGAAGAAACTCCGCAGGACGGCAGTGAGATAAAAGCGTATGTACGTGCGCTGAAAAAAGAATTCGAGAGATATGCGTCATATATACCAAAGATATCTAATGACGTTAAAATAAAAGTTCTCTCAATAAATGACTGCAGCAAACTTTGTGATTTCATTTGTTCAAACTGCTTTTTTGAGTATGAAGAAAAACAGAAAATACTTGAAACTGTTTCAGTTGAGGACAGACTCATGAAGCTCTTTGTTTTGCTGAACAAGGAGAACTCTACTCTTGAGATAGAAAGTGAAATACACGAAAAAGTACAGGAAAATATCGATAAAAACCAGCGCGAATACTACCTTCGTGAAGAGATGAAAGTAATAGGTGAAGCGCTTGGAGATACTGATAACCCTGTCGAAGAAGCAGATGAATATAAAGAAAAGATAGAAAAGCTTAAGTGCTCGGAAGAGGTTAAAAATAAACTGCTCAGCGAGTGCGGTAAGCTGATGAAAATGCCTCAGGGATCTCATGAAGGCACTGTGGTAAGAAACTATCTTGATAAATGCTTAGAAATTCCTTTCGGCAAATTTACAAAAGATAATATTAATCTTGAGTCTGCTTCTAAACTTCTCAATAAAGAACATTATTCGCTTGACAAAGTAAAAGACCGAATTATCGAATCTCTTGCCGTTTTTAAACGCAATCCGGATTTTTCAGGTCAGATATTGTGCCTTGCAGGCCCTCCCGGGGTAGGTAAGACTTCAATAGTTAAAAGCCTTGCCAAAAGTATGGGAAGAAAATATGTACGAATTGCTCTTGGCGGTATACATGATGAAGCGGAAATAAGAGGTCACCGCCGTACATATATAGGAGCAATGCCCGGAAGAATCGCTGAGGCTGTAATTAAAAGCGGAGTTATGAATCCTGTTGTCCTGCTTGACGAAATTGATAAAGTAGGCAATGATTATAAAGGAGATCCTGCTTCTGCACTGCTTGAGGCACTTGATCCGGAGCAGAATTTCAGCTTTTCTGACCATTATATTGATTTTCCGCTTGATTTGAGCAAGGTACTGTTTATCACAACAGCAAACGATACATCAACCATTCCCGCTCCTTTGCTGGACAGAATGGAGATTATTGAACTCAATTCTTATACAGTGCTTGAGAAATTTCATATTGCTAAAGAACATCTCATAAAAAAAGAGATGAAAAAGCATATGCTCACTTCACGCGAGTTTAAAATCACCGATGATGCTATTTATACAATAATAGAAAGCTATACGGGCGAAGCAGGAGTAAGAAATCTTGAAAAAAGGATTGCTTCTCTTTGCAGAAAAGCAACGGTTGAACTTGAAAAAGGTGTAAAATCATTAAGGATTACTCCTAAAAATATAGAAAAATATCTTGGCCCGAAAAGGTATTCTCAGGAGAAAATTCCCGAAGAAGATACCGTTGGAACGGTTAACGGCTTAGCTTGGACAAGTATCGGAGGAACTCTCCTGCCGATAGAAGTTTCAGCTCTGACCGGAACAGGCAAGATTGTTTTAACAGGCAATCTCGGAGATGTTATGCAGGAAAGTGCTAAGACGGCTGTTTCTTATATTCGTGCACACACAGATGATTACGGAATAGATTCTGATTTCTATAAGACGAAAGACATACATATCCACGCGCCTGAAGCCGCAGTACCTAAGGACGGGCCATCTGCAGGACTGGCAATAACCACTGCAATTTTATCTGAACTTACAGGTATTCCGATAAGACGGGATGTTGCGATGACAGGTGAAATAAGCCTTAAAGGCAAAGCTCTTGCTATCGGCGGTCTTAAAGAAAAGAGCATGGCTGCTTATAAAGCCGGATGTTCTACCGTCATTATTCCAAAAGATAATGAAAAAGACCTGTCTGAAATATCAGAAGAAGTTAAAAATGCATTGAGTTTTGTTCCTGTAAAAACATTCAGCGAGGTTGCTGATATTGCTCTTACGTATATGCCTGCACCAACCTCTCGAAAGAATGTAAATAAAATCATCAAAGATTCTAAAAACACAAGGAAAACGGTAACACAGTAATATGAATTTCAACGACGCGGAATTTGACAGAGCTTTCGGCATCTCGGCACAACTGCCGCCGTGCGATAAAGCGGAAATCGTGTTTGCAGGGCGTTCAAATGTGGGAAAAAGTTCGTTGCTCAACAGGCTTTTTAACCGAAAAAATCTTGCAAGGGTAAGTTCAGTACCCGGAAAAACAATTACAATCAACTTTTACAATGTTGATAAATACAGATTTGTTGACCTGCCGGGTTACGGATATGCTAAAATATCCAGAGCCGAAAAAGAACGGTTTGCCGAGCTTATGGAAGGCTATTTCAAAGCAGGAGAGCGAAAAATCTCACTTGTTGTGCTTCTTGTTGATATACGAAGAAAGCCAACCGAAGACGATTATGCCATGATTTCCTTTCTTAAGAATTACGGCATAGAATTTATAACGGTTCTTACAAAATCGGACAAACTCAATAAAACCCAGTACAAGGAACGTTTGGAAGCTGCTGAAACTGAAATCGGCGGCGGCTGTAAAATTATACCTTTTTCCGCACTCAACGGAAACGGTATTGATGATATTAAACGAATTATTGAAACTCATTTGGAAAAATAGGAGGAGAACATGGCAAAGGAACCTTTTTTATCAAAAGAAAAAGCACAGGAAATAATAGCAGAGTATCCCACTCCGTTTCATATTTATGATGAAAACGGAATCAGAAAAAACGCTGAGCGGCTTAAAAAAGCGTTTTCGTGGAATAAGGGATATAAGGAGTTTTTTGCCGTTAAAGCAACTCCTAATCCGTTTCTTATAAATATTCTTCGTGAATACGGCTGCGGATGCGACTGCTCTTCAAAAACAGAACTTATGCTTTCAAAGGCTATAGGAGCAGTAGGGGAGGACATTATGTTTTCCTCAAACGATACTCCTGTTGATGAGTTTAAATACTGCAATGATCTGGGTGGCATTATAAATCTTGATGATATATCTCACATTGAGTTAGTTGAGAAAGCTTGCGGAAAGCTGCCTAAGAAAATGAGCTGCCGTTATAATCCAGGCGGTATCTTCAAAATCAGCAACGGTATAATGGATAATCCCGGCGACGCAAAATACGGAATGACTCATGAGCAGATTTTTGAAGCTTTCAGAATTATGAAAGAAAAGGGCGTTGAAGAATTCGGAATCCATTCTTTCCTCTGCTCAAATACAGTTACTAACGATTATTATCCGATGCTCGCAAAAGTACTTTTTGAACTCGCTGTTGAACTGAAGAATAAGCTTGATGTAAATATTAAGTTTATAAATCTTTCAGGCGGTGTAGGAATTCCTTATCTTCCCGACCAGGAGCCGAACGATATTCTCGCAATAGGTGAAGGCGTTCACAAGGTTTATGATGAAGTGCTTGTTCCCGAAGGCATGGATGATGTTGCTATCTATACCGAATTAGGCAGATATATGATGGGCCCCTACGGTGCACTCGTTACCACTGCTATAAATAAGAAGCACATTTATAAGGAATATGTTGGTGTTGATGCATGCGCAGTAAACCTTATGCGTCCTGCTATGTATGGCGCATACCACCATATAACCGTACTGGGCAAAGAAAATGAACCGTGCACAATGAAGTATGATGTCACAGGTTCACTGTGCGAAAATAATGATAAATTTGCCATTGACAGGATGCTTCCCGAAATTGAGATAGGCGATATTATCTATATTCATGATGCGGGCGCACACGGTTTTTCAATGGGATATAACTATAACGGAAAGCTTAAATCAGCCGAACTTCTTTTAAAAACAGACGGCTCAGTTCAGCTTATCAGAAGAGCTGAAACACCAAAGGACTATTTTGCAACATTTGATTGCTTTGATTTTTATGATGAGCTGATCAAAGGCTGATTTGCGGTAGTATACTTAAAGGAACATAAATATTTATGTTCCTTTTTTATTGTTTAAAAAAGCTTAATATTTTATACTTTACTATCAGACTTTAATGTGTTAAAATATATTATATTTGATTCTGAGGTGATAATATGGCACTCAACAGGGATAATAAGAATCTTAATTTCTTGTTTAATTCGATTTTACAGCTTGAAAACATTGATGAATGCTATGATTTTTTTGAAGATCTTTGCACGGTACAGGAGCTTAAAACACTTAGCCAGCGTATTGCTGTTGCAAAGATGCTTTCAGAAAAAAGCGTTTATACAGACATAGTCACTCAAACAGGAGCTTCTACTGCAACGATAAGCAGGGTAAACAGAAGTCTTCAGTATGGCTGTGACGGTTATGACCGAGTTTTTGCCCGTCTTAAAGAAAAAGAACAAAGCGAAAATGAGCAGTTATAATCATTTTGCTTCTGTATATGATGAACTTACCGAAAATGTTGAATACAAAAAAAGATTTGAATACATGATGTCTTTTTTTAATGATTTCAGCATTTCGGCTCCGTCAAAAGTGCTTGATCTTGCATGCGGTACGGGTAATTTCAGTGTTTTGTTTAGTAATGCCGGTTATAATGTTACAGGTATTGATGCAAGCACGAAAATGCTTACAGTTGCAGAAATAAAATGCAGCGGCAAAGTTGATTTGCGCAGGGGAGATATGCGTTCTTTTGAACTTGCGGAAAAATATGATGCCTGCATTTGCTGCCTTGATTCACTTAATCACTTACCAAGCATAGACGATGTGCAAAGTACATTCGAATGTGTGCACGATTCACTTAAAACAGGCGGATTGTTTATTTTTGACGTTAATACAATATATAAACACAACAAAATACTATCAGATCACACTTTTGTTTTCGATTGTGAAAACTATTTTTTATCATGGGATAACGAATATATATCTGATGGCGAAGTTGAAATTTTTCTTGATTTTTTTACAAAAGAGAAAGACGGAAGATATTCCAGATATTCAGAAAACTTTAAAGAAAAGGCTTATACTTCAGAAGCTCTTAAAAAGCTTTTAAAGCCGTATTTTGATATAGTCGGTATCTTTGATGATATGACTCGTAATGAGCCTAATAACGCTTCTGAAAGGCTGTATTTTGTGTGTAGGAGTAAATAATGGGAAAAATTGTAAGGTATATAACTGATGACGGCTCTGCTTTTATAATTGCAGCTGATTCTACCGATGCAGTATTTGAAATGGAAAGAATACACAAACCCTCAGCCGCCGTTACTGCAGGAATGGGCAGGCTCATGACAGCTGCTTCAATTATGGGTGTTATGCTGAAGGGAGAAAATGACACTGTAACGCTTAGATTTAACGGAGACGGCCCTGCAGGTTCTCTTATTGCAGTGTCTGATTCAAGCGGAAACTCGAGAATCAGCGTTGAAAATCCTATAGTGGAACTGCCGTTAAACAGCAAAGGAAAATTAGATGTAAGCGGAGCTCTTGGAAATTCTGGTTATCTTTACGTCGTAAAAGACATAGGATTAAAAGAGCCCTTTATCGGCACAACGCAAATAGTAAGCGGTGAGGTTGCCGAAGACATTACAAATTATTACGCCGTTTCAGAGCAAACGCCCACCGTATGCTCGCTCGGTGTGCTTATCAATCCTGATCTTACAGTCAATTGTGCAGGCGGTTTTCTAATTCAGCTTTTGCCGGGATGCCCTGACAGCATAATTGATGAAATTGAAAAAAATATATCAACTCTGCCGTCAGTTACACAAATGCTCAGTGACAAAATGACGCCTGATGATATAGCAGTAAGAGCAATGGGAGCACTTAAAATAGAAAAGCTTGACGAATCTGAATTTGCATATAAATGCAACTGTTCACGCCAAAAAGCAGAAACTGCCATGATGTCCGCAGGTAAAAATGAACTTGAGGATATGCTTAAAGAGGGGAAACCCGCTGTTGTGGAGTGCCATTTTTGTGATAAGAGATACGAGTTCAGCACTGATGAAATTAAAAATATTCTGAAAAAACTTAATTAATTTTTAAAAAAAGTGTTGACTTTTAAGGCAAGATATAGTATCATAATCACCGTTGCACACGGCAACATTCGGGAGTATAGCTCAGCTGGGAGAGCATCTGCCTTACAAGCAGAGGGTCACAGGTTCGAGCCCTGTTACTCCCACCACACGGCCCGGTAGTTCAGCTGGTTAGAACGCCTGCCTGTCACGCAGGAGGTCGACGGTTCAAGTCCGTTCCGGGTCGCCATTATGTGCTTCTGTAGCTCAGTCGGTAGAGCAGAGGACTGAAAATCCTCGTGTCGATGGTTCGATTCCGTCCGGAAGCACCATAAATGCGGATTTAGCTCATCCGGTAGAGCGCCACCTTGCCAAGGTGGAGGTAGCGAGTTCGAGTCTCGTAATCCGCTCCATCGGGCACTAAGAAATTAGTGCCCATTATATTAGGCACCATAGCCAAGTGGTAAGGCAGAGCTCTGCAAAAGCTTTACGCCCCAGTTCAAATCTGGGTGGTGCCTCCATAAAAAAGAAATCCCTGAAAAAAGACAATGTCTATATTTTCGGGGATTTTTTATTTGTATCATTGCTCTGAAGCTTAACGCTTCGGAGCTTTTTTTGTTTTATCAATAATTGCGGTTACGGAAGTAAATACTTTTTTTGAATTATTTTGATAAAAATATGCAAAAATGTATTGTTTATATTCTAAATTTATGTTAAAATCATATAGTATGCGCCGTATTGATTATAGTAAAACGGCAAAAGACGATAAGGGGTGATTTAATGGCAGGAACAAGTGCCGGTATTAAAGGTAAAATCGAAGGGTTGGTAAATAATGTCCGATATTATTGGAACGAACCACCGAAAGGCAAGTATATGACATTTAAAGAAATAGTGTCCTATGCGGGTGGCGGTATCGGATGTTATTTTATAATTCTTTTCGGAACTCAGCTTTCAGTTTCAACAACCAATATGATTGTCGGCGGTGCTATAGGTATAGGGCCGAACGATATGTATATCATTTACATAATCTCTACTCTTGCTGGTATTCCTTTAACGGGAATCAGAGCAAACATGATAGATAACACCCGAGGAAAAGGCGGCAAATATCGGCCTTATCTGATTTCAATCGGAATACCGACTATACTTGTTGCTCTTGGGTATGTTTATTTTCCTTATGAAAGTTTACAGACTTTGGTAAGCGGCCAGATTTTTGGTAGAGAAAGCTATTATGTTGTAAAATGTATCGTTGTTTTGATTTTCAATTTGCTTCTCTCATTTTTCTATTCTTTCTTTAATGACGCTTATACAAATCTTATTCATGTTCTTTCACCTAATACACAGGAAAGAACAGATGTTCTTGCTATAAAATCAGTAGTTTATTCACTTGCACCGTCAATTTCAAACATAGTGCTTCCGCTCATTGCGCAAATATTTACAAACGACGATCTTTACGATATCACCGTTTATAGAATTGCGTATCCTATTTTTGCCGCAGTCGGTATTGTGGGAACGGTTATAGTTTATGCAAACACACAGGAAAAAATCGTTCAGGCAAAAACACATACTATTCAAATCAGATTTTGGGATGCACTCAAGGAAGTTGCTAAGAATAAGTATTTCTGGATAATTTCACTTGCAGGCTGGATCGGTTTCCTTGAAGGCGCTTACGGAAATATACTTACATGGTCATATACATACGGCCACACTGCAACAGGTTCAGAGTATGCATTAATTCAAACGCTGACAGGTAACGCATCACTATGGGGAATGCTTCTTGCTCCTTTGTGTATCAGAAAATGGGGTAAAAAGCGTGTTCTTCTTTTCGTTAACGGTGCTAACGTCCTTTGTATTCTTGCAATGGGCATTAACATGTATAACATTTGGTGGCTGTTTATTTGTGTTTATTTCAACTGGCTGGTCGGAGCTTTTGAGCAGATTACCACTCCTGCAATTCAAGCTGATATAAGGGATTATCAGCAGTACAAATCCGGTGAGAGAATTGACGGAATGTTTGCCGCTGTAACCACTATAGGAAATGTTATAACTCTTTTCACATCAGGCGTTCTTCCGGCAGTTCAGGAAATGTACGGAATAAAAGACGGAAACGGTTACGAAAGTCCGTATGATATTCTTGATGTAACGACAGGTGAACCCGATCTTTTGTATAAAATGATGGGTGTTCTAATAGTTATGGCTGCTGTCGGTGCATTTCTCAATATGGTTCCGTACTTCTTCTATGACTTTTCTGAAAAGAAGCAAAAGTCAGTTGTCCGTGTTCTCCAAGTACGTGCTCTGTTTGAAGATTACGGCAATAACGCGCTCGATAACCATCGGATAGTAGAAGCTATCGATATGGTTGAAGAAGCAAGAAAAATGTCAGAGACAGAATATAAACCAGCCAATAAAGATATGTACAGAAATATTAAAGACAAATCAGAGCGTAAATTGGCTAAAAAGGCTTACAAAGAAGCTCTTGCCTTTAATGAAGAAATAGATATCTCTAAATTTGTCTGCGAAGAACTTGATAAATTTGATTCACCTCTGTACAAGTATCAAATAGATGTATATCAGGATATTTTTGACGATGGTTTGGATGCTATAGTAAATTCATCATTTGAAAACCTTCGCAAAGAACTCGAAAAGGCAAAATCTATGCCTAAATCAAATGAAGAAGAAAAAGAAATAAGAAAATTCGCTGTACAGCTTGCCAAGAAAAAGATTTCTGCAAGAAAGTCTTATGATAAATATTTCGGTACTGTCAAAGCTTTTGTTGAGCCCGACATGGCTAAACTCACAGCTATTTTTGACAAGGAAGACTCTATTGAAGAAAAAATATTTGAGCTTGTTAAGCAAAAATCTGAAGCTAAGAAAGCTAAGGATAAAAACGAATATAAAAACCTTCAGGATCAAATCAAGGGCCTTAACTCTGAATTGAAGCATGCAAGAGCCGATGAAAAGAAAATGCTTGAAGAGTTTGTTCAGTTCAACCGCGCGGCAAAGCCGTATATTGATGCCAGAAAACTGCTGCTTCAAAAAGAGAATTATGCTCATTTTGAAGAGATTGCTGATCTTTATGAGGATGCTAAGCTTAACGCAGATGCTGAAGACCGTGAGAAAGAGGAGCTTGCAGCATTAAAGCGCCGTGAACAGGAAGCAGAGCTTGAAGCAAGAAAAGCAGAAAAATTAAGAAAAAAAGCAGAAAAGACTGATAAAAAGGCATCAAAAAAATCAGGTAAATAAATAACATTCATTAAATCAAAATCCCTGACTTCAAAAAAGGGGCTCTGTTTTAACGAGTCCCTTTTTTAAGACATATTAACTGTTTTATTAATATTTTCGTAATATTTTACAGATTATTCATATTTTTAATAACCAATTTTAATTTTTTTGTTGAAATTTGATTTTAATAATGTTATACTACCTTTAGACTTTGTAAGGAGGGTACTGCCTTGAGTAAGGAATCAAAGCTTGAAAAGAAAGAGGCAAAGGCAGCCAAGAAAACTGCTAAGGCTGAAAAAGTTGCTCAGAAAGCCGCTGAAAAGGCTGAAAAAAAGCATGAAAAGGAATACAATAAATTTGTAAAAGACGCAAATAAAAAGAATGCTAAGGGTGAAAGCAAACCCGGATTTGTTCCGGTAGTTATCCCGCCGATTGATGAATTTCAGTCTAAGCGTGAAATTAAACTTGAAAAGGCAACTGACAAGGCATACGCTTCATATGTTAAAAAGATTGAAAAGAAGAATGCCAAGATGGAAGCAAAATGTGCAAAGAAAGGCACTCCGTTTGTTCCTTTGGTAATCCCAAGCAGGGAAGAGTTTGTTATCCAGGAAAACAAATCAAGAAAAGTTTTCGGAACTATAGTTCTCATTCTTCTTCTTTGGTTGTTAATTTACTTCTTGATCATGTGGTTGCTTTATACTCCGCTTTCTCTTCCAACCGATTCAGAAGAGACAACAACTGCCGGCGAAAGAGTATACGATTATGAAGCTTATTCAAATCCGCATGAAATAACAACTACACCTGATTATTCCGTTGCAGACGCAACTAATTACTTGAGACAGGTAATTCATGATAACTACAAAGTTATCGGTTATTCTTCTGATGTAAGCAACTCATCAATTTCGTATACCGGCAAAAAGCAGGTAGTAAATAACGCTAATTGTTACATATTCACTTGTAGCGGCAAAACATTTGCTGTTCCGATCAAGCTTTCCGGCTGCTATGTATACAACAACGGCACATACGAGCCGCTTACATTCAACGACACAAATTACCTTTGGTAAAAAATTAAAGGAGCCCTTTCAGGGCTCCTTTTTTGTTGTAATAATCACATAAATTAAAGGGACCGTTTAAACGGTCCCTTAATTTAGTTCTTTAAGCTGTGAAGCGGTGCAGGAATTTTACCTCCGCGGTTTATAAACTTAGCAGGTGACTTAGTGTTAACTTTCATAACAGGGCCCGAACCGAGCAAGCCGCCGAATTCAAGTTCGTCACCCATTTCGCGTCCGATAGCCGGTATAACTCTGACAGCAGTAGTTTTGCCGTTTACCATACCGATAGCAGCCTCGTCAGCAATAATACCGCTGATTGCTTCTGCCGTTGTGTCTCCGGGTATTACGATCATATCGAGACCAACTGAGCAAACAGCCGTCATAGCCTCCAGCTTCTCGATAGAGAGCGCTCCGGACCTTGCGGCATCAATCATACCTCTGTCCTCAGAAACGGGTATAAATGCGCCTGAGAGGCCTCCTACGCTTGATGAAGCCATAACACCGCCTTTTTTAACAGCATCGTTAAGCATCGCAAGACAAGCTGTTGTTCCGGGTGCACCGCACTGTTCCAGTCCAATCTCCTCAAGAATATGGGCAACAGAATCTCCGACAGCCGGTGTAGGTGCAAGTGATAAATCAACAATACCAAACGGCACTCCAAGTCTTTTTGATGCCTCCGCGCCTACGAGCTGACCCATTCGGGTAACTTTAAATGCAGTCTTTTTTATAAGCTCGGCAATCTCATTTATGCTATATTCGGGATGTTTTGAAACAGCCGCTCTTACAACACCGGGGCCTGATACGCCTACATTGATAACGCAGTCAGGCTCTGATACTCCGTGAAAAGCGCCGGCCATAAACGGGTTGTCTTCCGGAGCATTACAGAAAACTACAAGTTTGCCTGGTCCTATACAGTTCTGATCTTTTGTAAGCTCTGCAGCTTCTTTAACTTTTTGCCCCATCAACTTAACAGCGTCCATATTAATTCCGGCTTTTGTACTGCCGATATTCACTGAAGAGCAGATATGTTCAGTCTGTGCAAGCGCCTGAGGTATTGACTCTATAAGCTCAAGGTCGCCGGCAGAGAAGCCTTTTTGAACTAATGCAGAATATCCGCCAATGAAATTTACTCCTATGGTCTGTGCCGCTTTTTCAAGGGTTAGAGCGTATTTGATAGGGTCTGCGCCGCTAACGCCAGCCATTATTGCAATAGGCGTTACGGAAACTCTTTTATTAATTATCGGAATACCGTAATGCTTTTCAATATCTTCGCCTGTAGATACAAGCTTTTCGGCTTTACGGCAGATTTTATCATATATCTTATCACATGACTTATTTATGTCCGTATCAGCACAATCAATAAGGGAAATGCCCATGGTTATTGTACGAATATCAAGGCATTCATCTTGTATCATATGTATTGTTTCAAGTATATCTGATGTGTTAATCATTTTAGGTTAAGCTCCTATATTCTGTGCATTGAATTGAAAATATCCTCATTCATAACATGTATTGACAAACCGTTGTTTTTTCCGTATTCGGAAAGCTCATCCGAAAAGTCGGAAAATGTGATATTGCAGACGCTGACATCAGCCATCATGATCATGCAGAACATATCGTCAAGGATAGACTGAGTAACCTCCGTAATATTTACATTGTGGCTTGCGCAGATGGATGAAACTCCGGCAAGAATTCCTACTACGTCTTTACCTACAACAGTAATTACCGCTTTCATAAAACCTACCTCCTGTTATTAATTAAGAAGATTATAGCAAAGTGTAAAATTTTTTTCAATAAAAAGAATAATAATATTTTATTTTGGCACATTATGTGTTAAAATAGTTTGACTCGGAAAGGACAGGAATATGAAATACTTAAATTTTTATGATCTGCATACTCATTCGGAGCATTCATTTGACGGTCATCATTCCTGCACATTAATGTGCGAGAGCGCCTTTGAAAAAGGTCTTAAGGGAATTGCGTTAACTGATCACTGCGAAATAGATTCAAAAGATTGTGATTTTTCAAAATTATGCGGCAACCAATTTTTTGATACAACAAAATGCGCTGACGTTTTTAAAGATTCTATAAAAGTATTTAAGGGCATAGAGTTAGGTCAGTCTATTTATAATAAGCCACTTGCGGAAAGTATACTGAAAAAGTATAAATATGATTTCGTTCTCGGCTCTATACACAATCTTGAAAATATGGAGGATTTTTTCTTCCTTGATTACAAAGATTATGACGTGTATGAGCTTCTGCAAAAATATTTTGAGAATATATATAAACTTTGTGAGTGGAATCAGTTTGATTCGCTTGCTCATCTGACATATCCGTTAAGATATATCACCGGAAAACATAAAATTGAAGTAGATTTATCAAGATTTAACGATATTATTGATGAGATTTTACTGCTTATTGTTAAAAACGAAAAAGCTCTTGAGATCAACACTTCGGGATATTTTAATGAGATGAAAGATATTTTACCTAATGCCTCAATAGTAAAACGCTTTAAGGAACTTGGCGGCAAATATCTTACTATAGGATCAGATTCTCACTATTGTGATAAAATAGGAATGGGGATAGAACAGGGCATGGACGCTGCTCTTAAATGCGGCTTCTCTCATATTACCGTATATAACAACAGACAGCCGGAATTAATCGAAATAAAATAAATGCGGGGTTAGAAAATGACAGAAAAACTGCTTAAAATTTTAGAGGAAAACGCAAGACTTTCAAATAAAGATATAGCCGTTATGCTTGGAGTAACGGAAAAAGAAGTAGCTGATGAGATTAAGCTGCTTGAAGACAGCGGCGTTATTAAAGGCTACAAAGCATTTGTAGACAGAGATAAAACCGACCACCAAACAGTTACTGCACTGATCGAACTTAAAATTCAGCCAAAATACGGACATGGATTTGACGATGTTGCAGAAAGAATATCTCGCCTTGAAGAGGTAGAATCCATTTATCTTATGAGCGGAGCATTTGATTTAACTGTTCTTGTTACAGACAAATCTTTTCATGAGGTAGCTATGTTTGTTGCTCAAAGGTTATCTCCGCTTGAGGGCGTAGTTTCCACTGCTACTCACTTTATCCTTAAAAAATATAAGGAAAACGGTGTGTTCCTTACTGATGAACCGCGCGATGACAGGGGGAATATTTCCCTGTGATAAATTATGATGAATTTTTGAATTCAAGCATAAAGAATGTTAAGCCAAGCGGCATAAGAAAATTCTTTTCAATAGCCGAGGAAATGGATAATGTTATATCGCTCGGAGTGGGTGAGCCTGATTTTTTAACGCCGTGGCATATAAGAAACACGGCAATTGACTATCTTGACAAAGGCGCAACTCGTTATACCGCTAATGCCGGTCTGCTTACACTCAGAGAAGAAATAGCAGATTTTTATGAAAGAAAGTATAATATTTCATTTAATCCTAAGGACGAAGTTCTGGTAACTGTCGGCGGCTCTGAAGGAATAGATATGGCTATAAGAACACTTATAGATCCCGGAGACGATGTTCTTCTTGTTGAGCCGTCATTCGTTTGTTATCGTCCAATTGCTCAAACCTGCGGTGCAAATGTCATAAGTATAGCTACCAAAGAAGAAAACGGGTTCAAGCTTACTGCGGAAGAAATTGAAAAAGCAGTAACTCCCAAAACAAAATTGCTTATTTTCCCTTATCCCAACAATCCTACCGGTGCTGTGATGAGAAAAGAAGATCTTGAGAAAATCTGCGAGGTTATAAAGAAGCACAATATTTTTGTTATTTCAGATGAAATATACAGCGAACTTACTTATGGCGAGGAATCGCATTGCTCTATAGCCTCAATTGACGGCATGAAGGAAAGAACGATTGTAATCAACGGCTTTTCCAAGACATATTCAATGACAGGATGGCGTCTGGGATACGCTTTAGCCCCTGCTCCGGTAATCGCTCAGATGACAAAACTTCACCAGTTTGCGATTATGAGTGCTCCTACTAATTCTCAGCAGGCTGCTGTTGATGCTCTTAAAAATGGTGATACGGATATCGAGAAAATGAAGAATGACTATGATATGCGCCGCCGTTATACTGTTAATACATTTAATGAAATGGGGCTCAGTTGCTTTGAGCCGGAAGGCGCTTTCTACGTATTTCCGTCAATCAAGTCAACAGGGCTTACAAGCGACGAATTTTGCGAAAAACTTATACTTTCAAAAAGAGTTGCTGTTGTACCCGGAAGTGCTTTCGGTGAGAGCGGGGAAGGTTATATAAGAGTTTCTTATTGCTATTCAATAGATAATATCAGAAAAGCAGCTGAAAGAATAAAGGAATTTATAGAAGAATTAAAATAACAGGGAACAACGTTATGAAAGTTAAAATTAACGCATATGCAAAAATTAATCTGATGCTTGATATTATTGCGAAAAGAAAAGACGGATATCATGATCTTTTCATGATTATGCAGAGCGTCAGCACACACGATACAGTTACGGTAACTGAAACAAAAACAAAACAGATTGAAATCACGTGCAAAACCGAAGGAATACCTCTTGACGAGCATAATATATGCTGGAAAGCCGCAGAAGCCTTTTTTAAGTATACAAAAAAGAAGAATAAAGGTATTTCAATAGATATCAAGAAAAAAATCCCGCATGCTGCCGGTCTTGCAGGCGGAAGCGCCGACGGTGCAGCGGTAATACTTGCACTTGATAAAATTTATAAAACAGCTCTTGCTGATAAAGAACTTTGCGAAATAGGTGTGAAAATCGGAGCAGATCTGCCGTTTTGCCTTACTGGCGGAACTTTACTTGCTCAGGGAATAGGTGATAAGCTGAGCAAAGTTAAAGCACTTAAAAAATGCTATATCGTTCTTGCAAAACCTGATTATGACGTTAATACAGGTTATGCATACAGCCAGTTTGACGAATACGGAAAGACACGTACTCCTGATAAATTCGGAATGCTCTGTGCAATTCAGTCGGGAAGTCTTGAAAATATATGTTCTAAAATGGAAAATGTTTTTGAGCAGTTTATAGAGGTTCCCAAGCGAATTGATATAAAAGAAATTCTCAAAAGAAACTCTGCTCTCGGCGTTTGCATGAGCGGAAGCGGGCCTACAGTTTTCGGCATTTTTGAAAATAAAGAAGACGCTGAGAAAGCCGCGAATGAACTAAAGGATATTGCAAAAGACATTGATATCTGCACGCCTGTCAGAAAAGGCTGTAAAATTATGGAAATAACTGAATAAAAATTTTTAACCTGCCTATACTCAATGCGAAAGGCAGGTTTTTTTATGAATAAAACACTTAAAATATTTGTACCATTATTTCTTGTTTTTGTGTTTATGTTTTCATATATTGCACCGTTCATTGAAACAAGTGAAAATATTTCCGATCAAGTATTCAGACTTCATATACTTGCAAACTCAGACAGCGCTGAGGATCAGCAGTTAAAACTTAAAGTGCGTGATGAAATACTGAAAAAAGGCGAAACCGTTTTTGCATCATCAAACTCACTTGAAGAAACGATTGAATTATGTAAAAATAATATTGCGCTTTTTCAGCAGACTGCGGAGCAGTGTCTGAAAGACAACGGCAGCGATTATGAAGTGAAAGTGTATGTTGACAAGGAATACTTCAACACACGTGAATACGATGAGATAACTTTGCCGAGCGGAATATATAACGCGCTGAAAATTGAAATAGGGCAGGGGAAAGGTCACAATTGGTGGTGCGTAATGTTTCCCGCCATTTGTCTTTCCAGCGTAACTGATGACGAACTGAATAAGTATCTTTCAGAAGATGAACAGAAGCTCGTAAATTCCGACAGCAAGTATGAAGTAAGATTCAAAATCGTTGAGATATATGAAAAAGTAAAGAGCAAAATTATATCAGAATAATAGAAAAGCGTTGTATTTAAACAGCGCTTTATTTTTATAAAAATTCTCTTACATCTTCAGCAAGTCTTTTTTCCGATGTTATTATTCTGTTGGCAAGGTCTTTTGACGTTTTATCTGCTTCGCTGTATTCATTCAGATATTTGCTTAATGCTTTAATTCCCATATTGCAGCCGTCAGTCATCAAGTCTGCTATTACGGAATCCGAATCATTTACACTGAGCATTACGTTCGTTTTAAGCCAACTCATGCTTTTTGCAATTGGATTTGGCTCTTTACCGTCATCAGAGTGCTTTTCAAGAAGGTTTTGCATTTCGTCAGCAAATTCCTCATGTTCTGCCTTGCACTCGCTTATACAGCTTCTCAGACGGTCTGAATGAACATAATTCATCACTTCATCAAAAGAATATAAGCCCATTTTAACCCCGGCGTCACATTCACGAAGTAATTTAACTGTATCCTGATTATTCATTTTTATCACCCTTAATATTATTGGTGAAATTAAAGCCGATATTAAAAAAAGCTGCCAATAGGCAGCTTTTTTAATTTATACACCTTTTTTTACTTCTTCAAATTCTTCCTGAAGCTCTTTTGAGGGTGCAGGAGTCAGAAGTGAAACAACCACTATGCAGATGCAGGAGAAAATGAATGCCGGAAGCAGTTCATATACATCCCATACACCGCCGAGAGGTCTTATAGCAAGGTTCCAAACGAACACCATAACACCGCCGCCGATCATTCCTGCGATAGCGCCCCATTTATTTATGCGTTTCCAGAATAAACTGAAAAGCATGAGCGGGCCGAATGTAGCGCCAAATCCTGCCCAAGCAAAGCTTACTATAGTGAATATGACGCTGTCTTCATCAAGGGCAATAATAATTGCGATTGCTGTGATTACAAGAAGTGTAATTCTTGATATAATCATTACCTGTTTATCAGAAGCTTTTTTATGAATAAGACCCTGGAAGATATTTTTAGAAAATGCTGAAGCGGCAATAAGCAGATAAGAATCAGAAGAACTGATAGTAGCGGCAAGAATACCTGCCATAGCAAGACCAGCAAGAATCGGGGGAAGAAGATTTGTTGAAAGGAGAATGAATACATTTTCCGATTCAGCAGATGTTGTAAGTGCTGTAGGATAAAGTGTTCTTCCTATAACGCCTATAAATACTGCAACAATAAGAGAAATAACACACCATACAGTTGCAATTCGTCTGCTGCTGTTAAGCTGCTTTTCTGAACGAATAGCCATAAATCTTAAGAGTACCTGAGGCATACCGAAATATCCCAAGCCCCATGCAAGGCAGGAAACTATGCTTAAAATACCGTAAGTACCTGCTTCGCCGAATAACGGCTGACCGTTAACAGACTGCTGAACGCCGTCAACAGTTACAGGAGTTGCTATGCCGAAGAATTCGAAAAATCCGGGAATTGATTTTGCATTATCAACAACAGCATCAAGTCCGCCTGCGGCGGCTGTGCCGGCAATTACAATAACAGCAAGCGCTATAATCATTACAATAGACTGCATAAAGTCAGAAGCACTTTCGGCAAGGAAACCGCCGATGATAGTATAAATAAGCACAAACACAGCGCCTACTATCATCATGGGAACATAATCAAAACCAAACAAAGTTGAGAACAGCTTACCACAGGTAACAAGACAGCTTGCAGCATATACTGTAAAGAAAATAAGTATAAACAAAGCGGCAACGGTCATTATTACCTTGCTCTTCTCATGAAAACGGTTGGAAAAGAATTCAGGCAATGTGATAGCATCTGCCTTTTCACTGTAACGGCGAAGTCTTTTTGATGTAATGAGCCAGTTGATATATGTACCGACTGCAAGACCTATAGCCGTCCAAGCAGCGTCTGAAATTCCGCACCAGTAAGCTACACCGGGAAGGCCCATAAGAAGCCATCCGCTCATATCTGACGCTTCAGCGCTCATTGCTGTTACCCAGGGGCCGAGAGAACGACCGCCGAGGAAATATGAATCCGTGTTTTTATTTGCTTTTTTAGCAAAAGCAATACCGATGATAATTACAACAGCCATGTAGGCAATCATTGTAATCATTATCTGAATTTGTGATGTGTTTTCCATATAACTCCTCCGAAAAATAGAACAATATGCAGGTATTATACATTAAATTCCTAATCAAATCAAGAAAAATAAGCCAAAACGAGCCTAAATGTAAGAAAAATGCATATATAATATTGACTTTGAGCAAAAACATATTTATAATTACAGCAAAGGGAATGAAGTTCTCCCTCGGCTATGCCGAAACCGCTTTTTAAGCTGATGACTTCTGCTTAACAGCAGGAGTCTCTTTTTATTTTCAGACAGCTTCTGCTTATTGCGAAGCTGTTTTTTTATTGTCAGGAGGAACAAACATGTTAACATCACTTGCCTATATTTTTCTTGTGGGACTGTCAATGTCTGCAATATGTAAAAAGCTGAAACTACCCGGCATAATAGGTATGCTGATTACCGGTATAGTTCTTGGACCGTATGTCCTTGATATGCTTGATCCGACTATCCTGTCGATCTCTTCTGAGCTCAGGCAGATGGCACTTATAATAATACTTCTCAAAGCGGGCCTTTCATTAAATTTAACCGATCTGAAAAAAGTGGGAAGACCTGCAATACTAATGTCTTTTGTGCCCGCAAGCTTTGAAATACTTGCCTTTTTCATATTTGCTCCGTACCTGCTTGGAGTTACACGAATTGAAGCAGCGGTAATGGGCGCTGTTATAGGCGCAGTTTCTCCCGCAGTTGTTATGCCTCGTATGGTACAGCTGACTGAATCAAAATACGGAACAAACAAAAGTATTCCTCAGATGCTTCTTGCGGGAGCCTCCTGTGATGATATATATGTCATAGTCCTTTTCTCAACATTTGTAAGTATGGCTCAGGGCGGCAGTGCACAAATTATTGATTTTATAAACATTCCCGTATCGATAATTCTCGGAATTTTGCTTGGCGCCTTAACCGGTTTTATTCTTTCAAAATTTTTTGAAACAGCATTTGCACATAAACACTGTATCAGAAACAGTGTGAAAATTATTATAATACTTGGTGTGTCATTTCTTCTGATGGCTGTTGAAACATGGGCTGAAGGTGTTGTATCAATTTCAGGTTTACTGGCTGTTATGAGCATGGCATGCGTTTTGAAACTTAAAAGCGTTGCTTTTGTTTCAAAAAGGCTGTCTGAAAAACTGGGTAAACTTTGGATAGCAGCCGAAGTAATACTGTTTGTACTGGTAGGTGCAGCGGTTGATATTCGCTACACAATGAAAGCAGGTATTGCGGCTATTGCCATGATATTTATTTCACTTATATTCAGAGGCATCGGTGTTTCTCTTTGCCTTGTAAAAACAAATTTAACCGCCAAAGAAAGACTATTCTGTATAATAGCATACATGCCTAAGGCAACTGTGCAGGCAGCTATAGGATCCGTACCTCTTGCCATGGGGCTTTCGTGCGGTCAAACAGTACTTTCAGTTGCTGTGCTTGCTATAATAATAACTGCACCTCTGGGAGCTATCGGAATTGATTTCTCATATAAAAAACTGCTCTCAAGAGAAAATGAAACAAATACCGATAAAATAGAATCAAAAGATTAATTATTTATCTCTTTCATTTTTTTGAATTCCTGTATTACCAAAACAGCAGAAACTACAAAAGCAATGAAATCCGCTACAGGGCCGGCGTAAAGAACACCTTTAATTCCGAACCAAATAGGAAGAATAAGGAGTAGGGGAATCAAAAATAATACCTGGCGTGTAAGTGAAAGTATCAAACCTTTCATTGCTTTTCCTATTGCCGTAAAGAAGTTTGAAGAAAGAAGCTGAACGCCGTTTATTATTACCATAAACAGGAATATTCTCATAAACATAACTGCAAATTCAAAATACAATTCATCGCCGTTTCCGAATATAGATATAATTTGCTTGGGGAAAAACTGAAAAGCACAAAAACCTATTGCAGAAATAACAAAGTTCCATTTAATTGCCAAAACAAATGCTTTTTTAACTCTATCGTATTTTTCTGCGCCGTAATTATATCCGATTATCGGCTGAACACCCTGAGATATTCCTACAATAATGGAAAGTAAAATAGCGTTTGTTTTCATAACGATACCGCATGCGGCAAGAGGAATTTCCTGCCCATAAACTGATGAAGCACCGTAATGAACAAGCGAATTGTTTAAAACTATCTGAACGATAGTAATAGCTACTTGATTTATGCAGCTGCTTGTACCCATATAAAAGGTTTTTAAATTATCCTTAAACTTAAATCTAAAGCTTTCTTTGTCAATTTTAACAGTTTTAAATCTACGTACATATACGATTGCCATTATGAACGATACGACCTGTCCGATAACTGTGGCAAGTGCAGCGCCGAAAACACCAAGATCAAACACAAATATAAATATCGGGTCAAGAATTGTGTTGATTATAGCACCGGTTACCATACAAGCCATTGAATATTTCGGGCTTCCGTCTGCACGAATCAGATTGCTCATTCCGTTTGTTATAATCAAAAACGGCATACCTATCAAAGTAATTCCGGCATATTGCTGTGCATAAGGCATAACATCAGCAGTTGCTCCGAAAATCTTGAGAAGCTGTGTTAAGAGCAGCTCACAAACTATAACAAAAATAAGTCCTGACACCGTCATCAGTATTATGCCGTTGCCTACAATTAATGATGCCTTTTTATATTCTTTCTTGCCAAGACAAAGAGAAAAGCGGGAGGCGCTGCCGATACCTATAAGAAGTGATATAGCGAGGCAGATAGTAGAAAAGGGATACGAAACATTTGTTGCGGCATTTCCCAGATAGCCTACACCTTGCCCGATAAATACTTGGTCAACAATATTATAGAGCGAGCTTACAAGTGTAGCTGTTATGCTCGGTAAAGCAAAACTCATAAGAAGTTTTGAGATTTTTTCATGTCCTAACGGATTTTCAGACATATTTCTTTCCTCCCATCTATAAAATCGCGCTAAAAAAGAGCCTGAAAGTAAATTCTCAGGCTCTTTTTTGGTGCCGGCGGCGGGGGTCGAACCCGCACCCTGTCGCCAGGACCGGATTTTGAGTCCGGCACGTCTGCCAATTCCATCACGCCGGCGTGTTTCTAAAACATTATACAAAAATAGAATGGCAAAGTCAATATAACAATTGTGCTTAAAATTATAATTTTGCAAAAAAAGAAAGTCGCAAAAGCGACTTTCTGTTAGTGGTGCTGGTGACCGGACTTGAACCGGTACGGTATTGCTACCGAGGGATTTTAAGTCCCTTGCGTCTGCCGATTTCGCCACACCAGCGAACACAAAATATAATACATTATTACTTAAAAATTGTCAATAATCAATTTACTTTATTTTGTGTATTGCCGCCCAAATAGCACTCTATGTTTTTATCAAGAATAGCAAGAAGCCTTGCTCTTGTTTCCTTTGCCGCCCATGCAATATGAGGTGTAATGATGCAGTTTTTTGCAGTTAAAAGCGGGTTTGCGGAATCTGCCGGCTCAGTTCTCAAAACATCAAGCGCAGCGCCTGCAATTCTGCCGCTGTTAAGAGCGTCTGCAAGAGCTTTTTCATCAACTACCGGGCCTCGGGAAGTATTTATAAGTACAGCAGTTTTCTTCATTTGCGAAAGCGTATTTGTATTAATAAGATTTTCAGTTTCAGCAGTCAGCGGGCAGTGACAAGTAATATAGTCAGAAGAAGAAAGCAAATTACTGAGTTCAACCTGTTCGGCAGATTTAAACGCGCTGAGATCCTTACGAGAGCGTGAATTTATAAGAACTTTCATTCCGAATGTTTCCGCTATTTCAGCAACACGTCTGCCTATTGAACCAAAACCTATAATTCCGAGAGTTTTTCCGTCAAGCTCTGCAAGAGGGGAGAGTGTATAACAGAAATCAGGGCAGGATGTCCAGTCTCCATTATGAACAGATTCAGAATGAAGATCAACTCTGTTTGTAAAGTGGAGAATAAATGCAAACACTTGCTGTGCAACCGCATTTGTAGAATATGAAGGAATGTTGCAAACAGTTATTCCAAGCTGCGTAGCTGTTTCGAGATCAACTACGTTGTAGCCTGTTGACTGAAGACCGATATATTTAAGTTCAGGCTGAAGAGCTTTGAGCGTATCAGCATTCAATACTGTTTTATTAATTATTAAAATATCTGCGCCTTTTGCCCGTTTCACAACTTCATCCGGAGACGTTCTTTCATAAACCGTAACATCATCAGAATATTTTTTAAGAAAATCCCAGCTTAAATCCCCGGGATTTGTTGTATAACCGTCTAAGTTAACTATTTTCATTATTTATCACCATATTAATTATATTTCTTAAATTATATCCTTACAGTCCGTTTTTTGCAATAATTTATTGAAAGTTAATGTTATTTAATATATAATTGAGCATAGAAATTATTGGTGGTATTATGAAAAAATCACTTATAATTCTGCTTGTTTTAGTATTCACTTTTGTTTCTTGCCTTTGCATCAATGACATATTTACTGATAAAAAAACTGTTAACTATGATGCAAAAGCAGGAAGAAAATGTATTGTAATTGATGCCGGGCACGGTGGGGTAGACGCAGGTACTTCAGCTCTTAACGGAACAGCTGAAAAAGATATTAATCTTGCAATTGCTCTAAACCTGTATGATTTTCTCAGTATATGCGGAGTAGACTGCAAACTAATTAGAGACAGTGATAAAGAGTTCTATCCAAACGGCGAAGACAGATCCAGATCAGACCTTTATAACAGGCTTGATTATGTAAACAGCGTTGATAACGCAGTTCTTGTATCAATACATCAAAACTTTTTCAGCGATACAAGTGAATGGGGAATGCAGGTGTGGTACTCGGGAAATGTTGATTCCAGCAAAAAGCTTGCAGACAATATATTGAATAATACAAAAATGTTCATACAGCCTGATAACACACGCAGCAACAAGCAATCCGATGAAAGTTATTATATTTTATATAAAGCGCAGGTTCCGTCAGTAATGGTAGAATGCGGATTTATGAGTAATCCTCAGGAGGAAGCAAATCTCGAATCCTCAGCATACAGAAAAAGACTTGCCTGCACGATAACTTTGGGAATTACCCAGTACATAAATGAAGGATATTAATTACGGAAAGGCAAATAAATGGCAAAGTCAAAAACTCTGTATGTGTGTTCCGAGTGCGGTTACGAAAGTGCAAAATGGTACGGAAAGTGCCCGGGGTGCGGTGAATGGAACACCATGAACGAACAACAGGTAAGCCTGTCATCAGATAGAGTAAAGGGCAGAAAAAGCGCCTCGTATTCCGCCAATGTATTGCGTCTTAAAGATATTGACGGTGATGTAGAGCGCAGAATTTCAACCGGTGTATCTGAATTTGACAGGGTACTCGGCGGCGGAATAGTTATCGGAAGCCTTGTTCTGCTAAGCGGTGATCCGGGAATAGGAAAATCCACTATACTGCTCCAAATATGTGAACATCTCGGCAAATCTAAGAACGTTCTTTACATAAGTGGCGAAGAATCGGCAAGTCAAATTAAGCTGAGAGCCGGAAGGCTTGGCGTAACTACCGAAAATTTAGGGATTTTGGCACAGACCGATATAGGGATAATAGTTGAAACAATAAAAACCGAAAAACCTGATGTAGTAATAATAGATTCTATACAAACCATGGTGTATGATGAAATATCATCTACTGCCGGTTCAATTACTCAGGTACGTGAATGCACAAATATTCTTATGCATCTCGCAAAATCCCTCGAAATCCCTATATTCGTTGTCGGCCATGTAAATAAAGACGGGGCTATTGCAGGCCCAAAAGTTCTGGAGCATATTGTTGATACCGTTCTTTATTTTGAGGGTGAAAGAAATTATTCTTACAGAATACTTAGAGGTGTAAAAAATCGTTTTGGTTCTACAAATGAGATAGGCGTATTTGAAATGAAGCAAAACGGATTGCAAGAAGTTGAAAACCCGTCATTGCTTATGCTTTCAGGCAGACCCAAAAATGTAAGCGGCACATGCGTAGCTTGCGTTATGGAAGGGTCAAGACCTATATTAGCCGAAGTTCAAGGCCTTGTAACAGCTACCGGTTTCGGAACGCCAAGACGTATGAGCACAGGATTTGATTATAACCGTATGGCAATGATTTTGGCAGTTCTTGAAAAAAGAGCCGGTTACTATTTTAACTCAATGGACTCTTATATAAATGTAATTGGCGGTTTACGATTGGACGAGCCTGCGGCGGATCTGACTGTTGCAATGGCGCTTGTGTCATCATTAAAAGATATAGTTGTTAAAGACAATATCATTGCGTTTGGTGAGATAGGTTTGGCAGGGGAGATTCGCGCAGTAAATAACTGCGAACAAAGAATAGCTGAATCTATACGGCTTGGTTTTGATAAATGTATTATACCATTTCATAATTATAAAGGTCTTTCAAAAAATCTTAAATTATCAGCTGATATAATACCTGTTCGTTCTGTACGAGAAGCTTTCAATGCAATTACAGAATAAAGTTAATTATACAAAAAAGCAGTCCTCAGCTGAACTGCCCCAAATTGTGCAGACAGTACAAAAAAGCACCTAAATGGTAGAATATTAAATTTAAGCAACAAACTGATTTCGTTTTTCAAGCGGAGTCAGTTTTGTTTTTGTTTGAATACGGTAATTGTTGTAAAAGTTGATGTATTCACCTATGAGGAGGCTAGCCTCCTCATAGGTGGCGAGTCTGACTCTGTTAATACATTCTGTTTTAAGAATTGAAAAGAAATTTTCTGCTAAAGCGTTATCATATGGATTTCCACGTCTTGACATTGACGGTAAAATGCCGTATTCTTTAGTTAGCTTAAAGTACGCATGAGAAGTATACTGAAAGCCTTGGTCACTGTGGAGCTGCAACTCCCCGGTGACTTTTTCTTTTCTCTTTGCTGCTTTAATCGTATCTAACACTAATTTGATTGATTGTTCTTTTGATGTTTTGTGCGAAACAATGCTGTTGTCGTACAAATCTCTGATGATTGAAAGGTAAAGGAATCCCTGTCCTGTTTTGATGTACGATATATCTGTAACCCATTTTTGATTTGGCCTTTCGGCAGTAAAATCTCTGTTAAGCATATTTGGGTATCTGTGCAAATAT
>CDZQ01043261.1_pt1 | contig 124938 bp, 116 predicted proteins | sample 554831 | NCBI WGS metagenome assembly CDZQ01 (sample SAMEA3182112, study PRJEB8094) | gut metagenome | biome: human; feature: gut; material: Stool; isolation source: human stools | place: Canada | collected 2013-05-06 | reverse complement strand
CCTTTTTCTTAGGATATGGAGGATTTACCCGCAAACCACCCGCTATACAGGAGTGAGCAAAGTAAATCCGGTTTTGGTATCTGCTATCAATTTGCTATCAAATGCCCCGTTTCCGCTTCAAAAACCCAGTGTTTTCAAGGCTTTGCGGGTTTTGTCAGTTATTCCCACTCGATGGTGGCGGGGGGCTTGGACGTGATGTCGTAGCAGATGCGGTTGATGCCCTGGACCTCGTTGACGATGCGGGTAGAGATCTTGTCCAGCACCTCGTAGGGGATGCGGGCCCAGTCAGCGGTCATAAAGTCACTGGTGGTGACAGCGCGCAGGGCCAGGGTATAGTCGTAGGTCCGGCCGTCGCCCATGACGCCCACGGAACGGGTGTTGGTGAGGACGGCGAAATACTGGTTCATATTCTTGTCCTCACCGGCCTTGGCGATTTCGTCCCGGAAAATGAAGTCGGCCTGGCGCAGGGTGTCGGCCTTCTCCTTGGTGATCTCGCCGATGATGCGGATGGCAAGACCGGGGCCGGGGAAGGGCTGGCGGGAAACCAGATACTCCGGCAGGCCCAGTTCACGGCCCAGCTGCCGGACCTCGTCCTTGAACAGCAGCCGCAGAGGCTCGATGATCTCCTTGAAATCCACATAGTCCGGCAGGCCGCCCACGTTGTGGTGGCTCTTGATGACGGCGGCGGAACTTCATTTCACGTCCCAAAAAGCGTTGCAGAAAAAGAAAGTGTTGGCTTCCTTCTTCACTTTTCCCACTCATTATAGCACGCCATTTTTTACTGTTCAAGTTTCCCACTCAAGGTTTGCAAACTTTTGAAAAGAAAGAAGCCAGAAATACGAACTTTCTGACTTCTTCTATCAACTATTTATACACTGGTGGCATCTTCATATCTAAAAATGCTACTACTTTTTCTTTGTAAATCAAATCTACCGACATTTTATCCTCCTTAATTTGTATACATCTCGCTGATACCTGACAAGAACTTTTGAAAATCCTCCACCACTTCGGGGGGGTAGGTGATCTTGGCCCGCTTCCCAAAGCCGCACACCCACGCGAAAAACTGGTTGCTGATCTCCACATCGGCGGTCACAACAAAGTGCCGTTCATCGTCTGGCCTGTAAAATACATCCGGGGTTGTGCCGAACCGCTCAATGACGGTATCAAGCAGCGGATTGATGAAGCGGACGCTGACACGCTTTTGCTGGCCTCCAAACATGGAGAACACGCGGCGGGTGTAGCTTTCCATGTCAATAGCTTCAAAGGCTTCCGCCCCCTCCCTCGGCTCTTCCAGCAGCTTAACTTCCTTCATGCGGTCAATACGATATGTCCGCATGTCTTGGGCTTTATCGTCAAAGGCCAGGAGATAATAATTGCCCTCGTTTATCAGCAACTTGTAGGGGCTGACTTTGTAGATCGCACCCTTGCGCCGCTCCACTTGGGTACTTCGATCTTGAAGTGTATATTTCAAATATTTGAAGCTGATCTTTTGCGGCGTGTGGGGCTTGCCGTCCTGCTTGGTTGACATGGCCGCTTGAATAATACCTATGGTCAGCAGCGTATTATTTCGCGTCGTTTTCACGCGGTCACAAAGGAACACTTCTTTTTGTAACTCTTCCGCCTGATAGGAACTGCAAAAACCGCTGATCGTTCCGACAAGCTCCTTTGCTTTGGCGGCGGAAATGAACTTGGCCGCGTGGACGCACTCAGCCAGCAAACGCAGATCGTCAAATTCAAACTGTCGGGAAAGTAGCCTGTATTTGCCGCCTTGCCCTCCGTCAATGTCCATGCCGAACTCGTCACGCAAAATGGCAATATCACGGTAGATGGCACGGCGTTCTGCTGTGATCTCGCAATCCTCCCGCAGATAGTCCACAATGTCCCCAGCGGTGACAGGGTGGTTTTCGTCTGAGTTCTCCATGAAATACTTTGCCACATAGAGGGCTTTCAGCTTTTGGTTTTCTGATCTTGCCATGTGCGCGGCCTCCGCTTCGTGATCTTGGTTCAAGTGTACCACAAAACCGCGAAAAAGGAAACGGGCCGCTCATGGGAGCGGCCCGCCTGTTAAAGTAGCTGTGCGTGGTTCTGGATTGCTGCCTCTATCCTCTGCGGCTCAATACCGATGTATCTTTGTGTGACGGCGGCGGAGCTGTGCTGCAAAAGCCTCTGGACAAGGGCAATATCGTAGCCGTTGGCCTTGTAAATCTCCGTGGCGTACCACTTGCGGAAACTGTGTGTGCTGATACCCTCAAAGCCCAAATAATCGCAGACAATGTGGAGCTGCTTTTGTATGGCTCTCTCGGTGATTGGAAAAATCAACTCGTCCCGGCGAATACCATTCCGCAAGCAATAGTTTTCGATGTACTGTTGAATAACCAGCGGGACGGTGAAAACGCGGTGCTTCCCTGTTTTTTGCTCGGTGATCTCAAGGCGATATCTGTCACCATCCCGGACAATATCGCCGGAGCGCAGCTTCAAAATATCGCTGATACGCAAGCCTAAGTTTCCTTCCAGCACAAGGGCGGTTGCTATGCGCTCATTGGGGCGGCATCCGCAAAAGCCCTCCTTCATGGTCTGGATGATTTCTTTGTATTGCTCGGTTGTCAGCGCCTTGGTTTTCTTGTTCATGGTGGCCTCCCATCGTGGAAAGTTCGTATTTTCAGGCGGTTAATTTCGTGATTTTGGGGCGTTCCCCGGTTTCCCTTGGAATTGCTGGGTTTTGGTGTTCGTATTTCTTCACTTTTAGGAACTTCGGGGCGGGGCGGGGATTGCTCCCCGCCCTTCCCTGTTACCCGGCCAGTACCATTTGCTCGGCACAGTCCAGACACGCGATATTGACGATCTTGGTTGCCCGGACAGAATTGCCGCAGCAAGGGCAGATGTATTTGCGGGTGCTGGATGTGCGCGGCGGCGGTGTGGTTCCTGTTCCGCTGTGGGTTCCGGTTCCGGTGACGCGGAAGCCGTAAAACTCGTTGCGGTTAATCAGAATGTCGGTCAGGCCGTTTTCGATGATGAAGTCTAACAGGGCTTCGCTAGGGGAAGTATGCGACCAGCCGTATTTGTCGCTGTGTTCCACACAAAGGCCGTGGGCCTCGGCTGCTTCCTTAAAGCGGCGGTTGTGGTAGGTGTTGCCCCGGCTGCAATCCTGTACGCCCATCTCGTAGTTGTAATAATGCACCATCTCATGCAGCAGCGTGGCGGCAACTTCCTCAATGGGCCGGGACAGCGTTCCCGCGCCAATGTTGATCTCATGGGTGCCGCCCAGCTTGGACACCCAGGTATCTTCCCGGAGGGAGAAGTGGCCGTATGCCTTGGGTGTTGACTGGATGGTGATGGTCGGTCTTGAAAGTACACCTTCAAAAAATTCGCGGTTCAGCAGGTCAAATACCTTGTTCAGATACCCGGCAACGCGGTTGTAGCTCGTCAGTTCCTTCATGTCTTTTTCTCTCCTGTTCTTGATTTTGGAGAGAGGGCAAGTTATAATGTCCTTGCCCTCTCCGTTTCGGTTTGGGTGGAAGCTCTTTGTCCGTCTGCTTTGGTCGGCGTGTCGGACAAGGGGCTTTTCTCATGCGCTGATCGTGAAGCGGCGGGACGCGCTCTGTTTGGTGAACGCCTTGTAAAGATCGCCGTAGGTTTTCTTGAAGGACGTTGTATCAAAGCGGTTGGTGAGAACAGAAGTCCAGCGGACGATGTACTGTCCAGCGGTCAGCTCTTCGGTTTCGCGTTCCAGCATTTCCTGTTTGATGCTGTCCCGGATGGCTTCGGCTTCGGCCTTGGCTTCCTCAATAACGGCCTCCCACTCGTTCAGGGCTTCGATCTTGGCAATCAGTTCATTTCTGCTCATTGTTCATTCTCCTTTTCTTTTGTGGGGTGTTCCCCTTGACTGATTATATATTACACTATTTTCTGTGTAATTTCAATTCGCAGATTACACAAATATCTGTGTAATTATTTGTTTAACTTTTACATTGATTTCTGTGTAATCTTATGTTAGAATGAGGACAATGGAGAAGGGCCACCATTTTTGAGTGGCCCCCGGAAGGGAGAACACCATGCCAATCAAATACAAGATCGACATTCTGGCCGCGCTCAAAGAAGCGGGGTACAATACCAACAAGCTCAGAAAAGAAAAGCTGCTGTCAGAAGGGGTCATTCAAGCCCTGAGAGAAAACAAATACATAGCCTTGCAGAATGTTTCCAAAATCTGCGAGTTGCTGGACTGCCAGCCCGGTGATCTCATGGAATACGTCAAGGAGCCAGCGGAGAACGACCAGTAAAAAGGAGCTACCGCCCATGTTTGACAATATTCAGCTTCCCCTTGCCCTTATCATGGAAGAGATTTTGGAATGGGAGAAGAAAGAGGACAAAGAGGTTGAAAGCAACAACAATCAGCAACTTGGGACAACTTCTGAAAAGTCTTGAATACAAAAAGAGAAGTCGGAGAGAAGATTTTGCATCTTTCTCCGACTTTTTGACTTCTTACAATAACTTCGAGCGGGAGCGGGACAGGCCGCGCCGCTCTTACTTAAAATACCAATACACCATCTTGTCGGTCAGCTTGCGGGCCTCGTCATCCAAAGCCTTTTCCACGCTGGCCTGTATTGCCTTGCCGCTGCTGTCGATTACGCTTTGGGTCAGGGTTTCCAGCAGATCGCGGCGGCGGTTCAGAAATTCGGTGAAACGCTGCTTTTTCTCGTCTGCCCCCAAACCTTCCCGCTTGGCCTTTTTGTAGTTCTCCACGGCGGTCTGTTCCGGGTCATCGGTTGGGACGGCGTTTTTCAGATTGGCAGCATGGAGCGCAAACAGCTTTTCTTCCTGTTCAAACTCCTAAAAAATCTTTGCAGCTTCAATAAACATCGTTTTTCCTCCTTCATGGATCTTGTTTGAAAGTGTATTTTCAAGTGCCGGCGGCGGTAGATGTACCATGCCCGGAGGTATTATTTATTCCTAATTATTATACCTTCGGGTGTGGTACATCGGCGGCAGACTTACACAAAATTCTTCCTGAAAATAAACTTGCGTTCCGGTGTACGGCGTCCGGTGTCAACGATCAGCTTGTCGCGGCGGAGGTTTGAAATGGCTTTAGGGCCATACCCCAGCGCGGCCAGATCGTCCTTTGTGAAATCACCATCTGGCAGCATTGCTCTGGCCCTTTTCTCCACTCGCTGCTTGCCCTTGGCGGCGTTCTGCTCTGCGTTGCATTCGGCTGCGTTCCGCTTCCAGCTCACATTTGGGACGATCTCAACATCCTTGTCAAAGTCGATAGTGAAGCTGTATTCGTCACTTCCTGTATCGCCGTGGAGCGGGAACAGAAGCGGCGGTTTTGTAGCCAGATTGGGTAAGTAGTCCCAAAACTCCTGACAGCTAATTTTCACATATTGATACACCCAGCGTTCCAACTGTTCTTTTTCGGCCAACGGAAGCGTCATGTATTTGTGGTCTGAGTAGTACAATGCGCTCATAAATCCGTCAAGCTCCTTTGGGTCGCGTTTGAGATAATCTTGTAGTTCGAGGCGGGACAAGCGCATAGCCCTATTTGTGCGGCAAAAATCAATCGTCTTTGCGACCGCTCTGCCCCATTGTTCCCATGTCATGGGAACGCCCTCATAGGTGCATTGGTTGTCTTCGCGGTGAACTTTGTAACACCACACGCCCGGATATTTGCCATCCATTTTCAGGCCGCACCCAAAGGTAACAATCTTCTGCACTCCGTCTGGATAGCCCATTTTGTGTGCAATTCTGGCCGCTGTAAGATTGTCCCCGGAGCGGAAAAATGCTGCGATCTCCTGTGCGTCCTGTTCGGCCACATCGACCAAACCAAACCTTTTTGCCAGAATGTCGTATTGTAGCCTGTTGCGCTGATTGGTGGATAGCCTGAGAACATCTTTCGCCGCTTGGCCCAGAAACTTGACGCGGAAGGGAAACTTCTTGTATTCGGGAAAGTGCGCCGCGAAAAACTCGTCTGGCTCGTAGTCCTTTCCTTCGTACCGTATTTTGTGTTGATGCGCTGACACCCATTCGTCAGCTTCGCCAAAGGCGTTTGCTGCCTTGGCTGTCCGTTCCGTTGTCACCCATTCAATGGGTTTGCCGCGAAAACTGTACTTCTGTTCTTCTTTGCTATCCTCTGGTAACGGATGCTAATTCTTCATCTGGTACTCGTCCTTTCTTCATAGATTTGGGTAAACCACGGATAACGTGTTACCAGCACTAAGCCAGCCGCCCGGACGATGATAGAAGTACATTCTACCCAGATGAAAAGCGGAAAGGGCTTTTCAATCCGTGGCTTAACTAAACCTACAAAGCAAAAGGGCTCTTTACTGTTGGATTGGCTATTCTTCTTTTTTCTATCTTTATTATACCTCAAAAATTTTTTTACCACAAAGAAGCCGCTGAACACTCTGATTTCCTCAATTCTGCAACAAAGTTGCCTCTTTCTGCTTGATAGTTAATGCAAGATCACGCAAAGTTGCCCTGAGTTCTCAGAAGTTGTCTGTTTTACCCTCTTTCATACCCTCGGTTCCTTCGAGCGGGTGAAGGGAAGCGGCACATTGAAAGTGTAGCTTCAAGGAGCGGGAGGCCCGGCGGGGGAGCGGGACAAGGGAACACCACGCGGCGGTGGGGGATGGTTTTGGGAAATTTCATCGGTGATTTTCGATCTTGGTTTTGGTTGACCGTTTTCCCGACCGCTGAGAAACACGGCGGAAACGACCGATCACGGAGGCGGCGGAGGCAAAAAGAAAAGGACAGTTTGAAACTGTCCTTCTGGTGATAATGTATTATTCTTCCACCTTGACGATCTCGATTGCTGCGTCCAACAAAAGATTGATAAGTTCATTGCGGGAGCGATTTGTCTTTGCAGACAACACATCCAGTCGCTCAATCATTTCTTCCTTCATGCGAACGGACACAACTTTATATCCATCATCGCCCCTACGAGCGGATTTTTTCGTGATCTTGATTTCCTCTGCCATGCTGTCACCTCGTTTGTAGTTTTAGTTTACCTTGACAGCAGTAGTTTTGATATATTATAATATTGTAGTCAAAATAAACTACAATTTTGTAGTTGTTCGAATAAGGAGGACACAAAATGAAATACTGTTCAAAATGCGGAAACGAACTGCTTGATGAAGCAGTCATTTGCCCCAAATGTGGGTGTCCCGTGGAGAGTGGCACAAATCAAAACAATGGGTCTAAACTCAATAAGATAAAGACTGCACTTGTCTTAAACATTATCGCCTTTGTAATCGCGGCCTTTACAGTCGCTAATTATCTTCTCTTGGGAAGCAGCGGTAGCAGTGCAGCAGACCAAAATACAAACATGCTTCTGCTTGGATTGTTAGGTTTAGTCACTCTCTCCTTTGTCCTTTGTATCATTAACATGGTTTCGGCCAAAAAAGGTCATGCAAGAGCCGCTCTTGCTTGGATTTACGTAATTTCTGTTGTCCTAACTACGATTTTGTTTGCAATCTTCTCTCCTGTATTCTTCTTTGCTGCAATTTGCGGATATGGTATCCTTTTCCCTGTGCCTCCTATTTTGCAAATTATTGCCGCAGTTAAACTCATTCAAGCAACAAAAGAATGAAAAACAGCGTCTTTCGTCAAGTAAGATACAGCCTATATTTTGCTTTTGCTCTCAACGGAATAATCATTCAATGGATAGCACCCTTTCAATACAAATGTAATTTCACGGGCGAAAAATGCTTTGCTTGCGGCTTGAAAACAGCGGTAGATTTACTTTTTCAGGGTAGATTGGTGGAGGCATATCAATCCAACAAATTGATTGTTGTCCTTGTGGGTGCGGCTGTGATTATGGCGATAGATGTAGGCTTATATTTTCACCGAAGCCGTAAAATAGTACAACGCAAAACTACATAGACAAAGAGGACGGTACAAACTCAAAGTACCGTCCTCTCTGCTTTTGTATTCCATTTTTCATTAGGCCCCCGTGTTCTCTTCGTCCCAAAGGACGGGCCGCCGACATGAACACTCGTAACGCTCATACGCTTCAACAACCATTTCATCTGTCCAGTTGACAAGCTCTGCATCGGTGAGCCAATGACCATCTTCGCAACGCCAGCCGTGATCGTCCATCAGCATACCGATCTGGTCCATCATACAATCAATCTCTTCACGAATGTAAGTGTGGTTCTTCATTGGGTTAAGCCTCCTTCTTCATTTCCATCTTCTGCTGATACGCGGCAAGGTCAATCACCTTGGGGGCGTTGCTACCAAAGTCGGGCAGTTCCTTGTAGTTGGGGAACTGGGCCTCAAACCAGCCCTTCACATACTGATAGGGGTTGCTTTCCTTCTGGGAACAGGTCTTGACGATCTCAAACTGGGCCAGCAGTTCGGCGGCGTTCTTAAACACGCTCATGTACTTCTCCATGTTGGCATAGGTCAGGTTCTTGTTGGGGCGGGAGGTCTTGGAGGGGCGGCGGGTCTTACGGATGATCTCGATACCGGGGAAGTCGGCACGGATTTTCTGCAACAGCTTGTATTCCTCGGAGCCGTACTCGTTGGCAGCGGCCTCAAAAGCCTTGGTCATGGTCAGGGTGTTGTTGGCAAAGTCGATCTTGTAAGTGTTCTTCATTTTATTTTCCTCCTAAAATTTCAATGTGTGTTGGTTGTGGTTGGTGGGTTATCGGTCGTACAGGGGCTTGCTGGGTGCTGCGCCTTGCATGGCGTTGTATTCAGCGGTGAACTCTTGGCGTAGGGCTTCATCGGTCAGGGCTTCCAGTCGGACTTCCTCTGCGTCACGCTCTTCAAAGGTGCGGCAGAAGAGTAACAGGTATTGCGTCATGTGATTGCGGGTCAGTTCCATTTTTTGATCTCCTTTTTGAAAGTGTATTTTCAAACGACGGCTTCATCGGCGGCGGTGGTGTCATTCTTGTCCTCGGCTTCGATGCTGGCCCAGAACTCCTTGTACTCATCGTACTTGGGGAACTCGGACAGGAACCATGCCAGAACAGCGCGGTAGGGGTTGCTCTGAACCTTGGAGAGCTTGATCTGCTTTCTCAGCTCCACCAGCAGCTCGGAGTTCTGCTCGGTGATGAACAGCTCCATATTGGCGTAGGTCAGGTTCTTGTAGGACTTCTTGTTGGGGTTCTTCTTGATGGTCTTAGTCACCATCTTGGCGGCGGGGAAGTCCTCGCGGTAGGCTTTCCACACCTTGTATTCCTCGGTGCCGAAGATGCGGGCCTGCTTCTCAAAAGCCTTGGTGACCTGAGCGGTGGTGTCGTCGATGTAGATGATAGCGTTCTTTTTCATGGTGATTTCTCCTTTAATTTGTTATTTTTTGATTTGTGAAAGGTTTTTGTTTTTTCTTTTGTGTTTCCCTCTTTGTGCTTTAAGTATAGCATGAGGCGAAGAAAAACCTGTGCTTTAACTATGACATGTAATATAATCAAAACAATAAAAAAGCAGCCCCAAAGTGGCCGCAAGATCACAGAGAAAACAGCAATCAAGCGGCAGTTGCGCCATTTTTGAAGCGTACTTTTCAAAAAGATGCTGCACTGTATTGAAATCTTCTCGCTTTTCACGCAAAAGGTCTGAAAACTTCTCAAAAGTTGTCCCTTTTTGCTCAAATATCATTGAAAAATCACTATTTCAAGAAAAAAAGAGAGGTTTGCCCGCTGCAAACCTCTCTTTCCTTACTTTTTCTTCTTGTTCATGTCAAACCCAATGCGTTTTTTCTGAGAAAACCGCTCCACAGGGGATGTTTGATTGACAGCGGTGATTAGGTCAGCAATATTGTGATTGTAATAGCCGTCAAGAGCTTTCAGGCTCTTGTGGCCTGTAATCCTTCGCAACACCAGCGGGGCAATACCTTCCCGCACTTCCAGCGTAATGAACGTATGACGGAACAGGTGAATAGAAGTCTTTTCTACGCCCCGGCTCTTATTGTACCGGGCCACGCTGGATTGCAGGGTCACGCGGCCCATCATATCACCGTAAATACTGCAAAACAGATAATCGTCCGCCGCGCCGTTGCGTACCATCATGTACTCTTGGAGAATAATAATCAGACTTTCGCTCAGAGGAACAACACGCGGCTCCTTATTCTTGGTATGAATCAGGGTAATATACCCCTCGTTCAGATTCACGTCCTTGCAGCGGATAGACCTCAGTTCAAGGGAGCGAATACCCGTACCCAAAAATACGCTGACAATGACCCAGGTACGGTATTCGTTGAACTTGTTCGTCTTGGGGCGGGCCAGCAGCTTTCTGATCTCGTCCTCGGTATAAACGTCCTTGAAATGCTCCTGATAGGCCATGTGCGACAACTGAATGTCGGCGGTGATGTAGCCGCGTTCCTTGCCGAACTTCAAGACGGGCGAAATTTTGAAAAGATAGCTGTTGACCGTTTCGGCCTTAACTCTGGTGGCAAGCTCCATCTGGTAATCGTCGAACAGCTCTTGACGCAAATCGGAGCATCGAATGTCCTCCTGCAAGTATTCAAGGAACTTTTTACAGGCGTATTCATACCCGGCAATCGTGACTTCTTCAATGCCCCTTGTGCGGCAATCTCTGGAATAGAGCTGTACCAATTCACGAAAGTAAATGTCGGGCAGATTCTTGGCATTTCCCTTCAAACTGATTGTAGCTTTCCCACTCGGTCTGGGCATAACAAAACCTCCTCATTTTTCTAAAAATCCGGTGGCTACCTTGGCTTGAAAAATGAGGAGGTTTGTCAATTTTTCACTTTTTCTTTCTGCAACTTTTTCAATAGAAAAACGGAGCTTTTCTCTGTTTTTATCAGAAAATCAGAACAATTTTACTCCCATTCTATTGTGGCGGGGGGCTTGCTCGTGATATCGTAACAGATGCGATTGATACCCTTGACCTCATTGACAATTCGGGTGGAGATCTTGTCCAGCACGTCGTAAGGGATTCTGGCCCAGTCGGCGGTCATAAAGTCACTGGTGGTCACGGCGCGGAGCGCCAGGGTGTAGTCGTAGGTCCGGCCGTCTCCCATGACTCCCACAGAGCGGGTATTGGTAAGGACGGCGAAATACTGGTTCAAGTTCTTGTCCTCACCGGCTTTGGCAATCTCCTCCCGGAAGATGAAGTCCGCCTCCCGGAGCATATCGGCTTTCTCTTTGGTAATATCCCCGATGATGCGGATGGCCAGGCCGGGGCCGGGGAAGGGCTGCCGGGACACCAGATATTCCGGCAGACCCAGCTCACGCCCAAGCTGGCGGACCTCGTCCTTAAACAGCAGGCGCAGCGGCTCAATGATCTCCCGAAAGTCCACATAGTCAGGCAGCCCACCCACATTGTGGTGGCTTTTGATGACGGCGGCGTCCCCCGCTCCCGACTCGATGACATCGGGGTAGATAGTACCCTGGGCCAGGAAGTCCACGGCCCCCACCTTTTTGGCCTCCTCCTCAAAAACCCGGATAAACTCCTCGCCGATGATCTTCCGCTTGCGCTCCGGCTCGTCCACTCCGGCCAGCTTCAGCAGGAAACGGCTTTCGGCTTCCACCCGGACGAAGTTGATATCCCACTTGGAGAAAGCGGCCTCCACCTCGTCGCCTTCATTCAGGCGCATCAGTCCGTGGTCCACAAAGACACAGGTGAGCTGCTTTCCCACCGCCTCAGCCAGCAGGGCGGCCACCACCGAGGAGTCCACCCCTCCGGACAGGGCCAGCAAAACCTTTCCCTGCCCCACCTTTTCCCGGACGGCGGAGATAGCCGTGTTTTTATAATCCTCCATAGTCCAGTCGCCCTTGGCTCCGCACACCTCGTAGAGGAAATTGCGGATCATCGCCACACCATTTTCGCTGTGATTCACCTCCGGATGGAACTGAACGCCGTAGAATCCCCGCGTTTCATCGGCGATAGCCACGTTGGGGCAGGCGTCGCTGTGGGCTACCAAGGCGAAGCCCTCTGGCACTTTGGCCATATAATCCCCATGGCTCATCCAGGAAATGCCCTGGGCCGGCAGTCCGTGGAACAGCTTGTAGGCCGTATCGTAGTAGGTCTGGGTCTTGCCGTATTCCCGGGCGGAGTCGTCCTGGGCCTCGGTGACCTGTCCACCCAGAGCGTGGGCCATCAGCTGACAGCCATAGCAGATGCCCAGGATGGGCACGCCCCAGGTAAAAATGTCCGGATCCACATGGGGGGAATCATCCAGGTACACAGAGTTGGGACCGCCGGTGAAAATGATGCCGATGGGGTCCATGGCCTTCAGCTCGGCCAAGGGGGTCGTGTACGGCTTTACCTCGCAATACACATTGCATTCACGAACCCGGCGGGCGATGAGTTGGTTATACTGTCCGCCGAAGTCCAGAACGATGACAGTCTGATGGGACATGGAAACATCCTTCCTTGCTTCATAAAATGGAATAATTTACAAAGATTTAACCGTCCCCGCCTTGCTTTTTACCTCCAGCGGCGCTATGATAAACGCAGAACACAAGGAAAGGAGGTCATGCCATGAATGATTTTTACTGGAACAGCCGCTCTGATTTGGAGGATCTGATCTATGAGGACCAGCAGACCGTCGCCAGTGAGCGGTAACACGAACAGATTTGTGCAAGAAGCCACACCGAAGGGTGTGGGTTTTTTGTTTTATGGGATGTATCTCCCGCCCTCTACGCGGAACTGGGCATATGACTCATAATAGTCCTGTTCTTGAAGGGGGCCGTCGGAACTCCTGTGCCAATAGCCGAAGGTGATCCGGTACTGTCCGTCGGGCAGTTTTCCATAGGGCGACAGAAATACCTGTCCCTGAACAGTATCCCCCGGCTCCACTTCCAGTCCCACCCCGGCAGTGTCGTATTCCTTATGGGGGACCCAGTACCACTGTCCGTCCAGCAGGACAGCCAGCCCGGCATCGAACAAGAGCTTCCCCTCCCGGTCCACCGAGGCCCCCGACTCCAGCCGCGCATCGCTGAAATTGGAAAAGGTCAGATACAGCTGATACCCGGTGGTTTCCAGGGTCAGTTCCGCGCCAGAATAGGCTTCCATCGTCTCTGCCGGGGTCAGCTCCTCCGCCCGCAGGGACACGGGCCGGGAGGTAAACCAGGCAAAGGCCGCCAGCCCTCCCAGAAGGATAGCCAGCACCCCACAGAAGGATCCCCATTTTTTGACCGCGTTTTTCATCCTTTACGCCTCCCAAATCCTTTCTATTGTATAAGACGGAAATCATAGGGCGGAGTTGCGGACAGATGAAAAAGATTTTGAAAAAGATGAGCGGGGGAGGGAATTTCCCTCCCCCGCGGGGAGCTTAGATCTTGGTGATGTCTATGGGTGTCAGGTCCTCACTGCGGCTCTGCTGCCGGACGGTGAGAAGAGCCCGGGCGGTGTCGATGGCGGTAACACAGCCCACCCCATGCTCCACGGCGGAGCGGCGGATCCGGAATCCGTCAGAGTCGTGCTTCCGGCCCCGCGTCGGGGTGTTGATGACAAGGTCCACAGTCCCGGAGGCAATCATATCCAGGATATTGGGGTGGGCCTGGGATACCCGGTTCACCCGCTTGCACTCAATACCAGCCTCGTTCAGTGCGTCACAGGTCCCAGAGGTGGCATAGAGCTCCACTCCCATGTCCTCAAAGCCCCGGGCAATGGAGATCACCTCGCTCTTGTCCTCATCCTTGACCGTAAGGATGACCCGGCCGCCCTTCTTGGGAGCCCGCATTCCGGAGCCCTTGAACGCCTTGAGCAGCGCCTGGGGGAAGGTCTCGGCCAGTCCCAGCACCTCACCGGTAGACTTCATTTCAGGGCCGAGGCCGGTGTCCACATCGGTGAGCTTTTCAAAGGAAAAGACGGGGGCCTTCACGGCGAAGTAGCTGGCCTCCTTATAGATGCCCGTGCCATAGCCCAGGTCCTTCAGCTTCTGGCCCAGCATGACCTTTGTGGCCAGGTCGATGATAGGCACGCCGGTGACCTTAGAGATATAGGGGATGGTGCGGGAGGAGCGGGGGTTGACCTCAATGACGTAGATGTCGTCGTTATAGAGGATATACTGGGCGTTGATCAGGCCAATGACACCCAGGTGCTGGGCCATGTTCCGGGTGTGCTGGAGGATGAGATCCCGGTGCTTCTGCTCCAGATGAAGGGGGGGATACACGGCGATGGAGTCGCCCGAGTGGACGCCGGCCCGCTCCACATGTTCCATAATACCGGGAATAAGGATATCCTCCCCGTCGAATACGCCGTCCACCTCCAGCTCCCGGCCCATCAGGTACTTGTCGATGAGGATGGGGTGCTCCTGGACGGTCATATTAATGATGCGCATGAATTCCTCGATGTTGCGGTCAGAGTAGGCGATCTCCATCCCCTGTCCACCCAGCACATAGGAGGGCCGGACCAGGACAGGATAGCCCAGCTCATGGGCGGCGGCCAAAGCCTCCTCGGTGGTATAGACGGTGCGGCCCTTGGCCCTGGGAATGTTGCACTTCTGCAAGATCTCGTCGAACCGCTCCCGGTCCTCGGCCGCGTCCACGCCGTCGGCGGGGGTGCCCAGGATGCGCACTCCCATGTCAGTCAGGGCCTTAGCCAGCTTGATAGCGGTCTGCCCGCCGAACTGAACCACAGCTCCCCAGGGCTTCTCCTGCTCCACAATGTTCTGCACGTCCTCAGCGGTCAGGGGCTCAAAGTAGAGCTTGTCCGCCACGTCGAAGTCGGTGGATACGGTCTCCGGGTTGTTGTTGATAATGATGGTTTCATAGCCCAGGCGCTTGAAGGCCCAAACAGAGTGGACAGAGCAGTAGTCGAACTCGATGCCCTGGCCGATGCGGATGGGGCCGGAGCCCAGCACCAGCACCTTCCTGCGGTCCCCCCCGTTGTCCACAGCCTCATTCTCCCCGTCATAGGAGGAGTAGTAGTAGGGGGTGGCGGCGTCGAACTCGGCGGCGCAGGTGTCCACCTTCTTAAAGGCCGGAATAATGCCGTACTTCTCCCGCAGGGCCTTGACCTCCGCCTGCTTCATGCCGCAGAGGGTGCCGATATAGCTGTCGGCAAAGCACATCTCCTTGGCCCGCTTCAGCAGGTCGGCGTCAGGAACGCCCTTGCAGGCCTTCAGCTCCTCCTCCATGTCGATGATGCGCTTGAAGCCGTCCAGGAACCAGACATCCATCTTGGTGATGTGATTGATCTTCTGGGGAGAGAAGCCCCGGCGCAGGGCCTCGGCCACCACGAATAGGCGTTCGTCCGTGACCTGGACCAGCATATCCTCGATCTCGTCGGTATACAGTCCTTCCAGCTTGTCCAGCTTCAGGGCACGAACATTCAGCTCCAGGGAGCGGATGGCCTTCATCAGAGCGCCCTCGAAGGAGTTGGCGATAGACATGACCTCGCCCGTGGCCTTCATCTGGGTACCCAGAGTGCGGCTGGCGGTGGTAAACTTGTCAAAGGGCAGGCGGGGAATCTTCAGCACACAGTAGTCAATGGTGGGCTCAAAGCAGGCCATGGTGGTGCCGGTCACCGCGTTGGGGATCTCATCCAGGGTATAGCCCAGAGCCACCTTGGCGGCCACCTTGGCGATGGGGTAGCCTGTGGCCTTAGAGGCCAGGGCGGAGGAACGGGACACACGGGGGTTGACCTCGATGACCGCGTACTCATAGCTGTCCGGATTCAGGGCAAACTGAACATTACATCCCCCCTCGATCTCCAGGGCGGTGATGATGTCCAAGGCGGCGGAGCGGAGCATTTGAAACTCCCGGTTGGCCAGGGTCTGGGTAGGGGCCACCACGATGGAGTCGCCGGTGTGAACGCCCACGGGGTCGATGTTCTCCATGGAGCAGATGGTGATGACGTTGCCGGCGGAGTCCCGCATGACCTCGAACTCGATTTCCTTCCAGCCGGAGATGCACCGCTCGATGAGCACCTCGTTCACCCGGGACAGGGCGATGCCGCGCTCAGAGATCTCCCGCAGGGATGCCTCGTCATAGGCGATGCCGCCGCCGGTTCCGCCCAGGGTATAGGCGGGACGGACGATGACGGGATAGCCGATCTCATTGGTGAAGTCCACCGCGTCCTGAACGGTGTTGACCACTTTGGACACCACGCAGGGCTGCCCGATGGACTCCATGCAGTCCTTAAAACCCTGGCGGTCCTCCGCCTTGTGGATAGAGGCAGGGCTGGTGCCCAGCAGGCGTACCCCATATTTCGCCAGAGTCCCGTTCTCATGGAGAGCCATAGCCATGTTCAGGCCGGTCTGGCCGCCCATGTTAGGCAGCAGGGCATCAGGGCGCTCCTTCTCGATGACCTGGGTGATAGAGGGGATATTCATTGGCTCGATATACACATGGTCGGCGATATCCTTGTCCGTCATGATGGTGGCGGGATTAGAGTTGACCAGCACCACCTCCAGCCCCTCTTCCTTCAGAGCCCGGCAGGCCTGGGTCCCGGCGTAATCGAACTCGGCGGCCTGACCGATGACGATGGGGCCGGAGCCCAGCACCAGTACCTTCTTTATGTCTGTATATTTCGGCATTACTTGGCACCTCCCATGGATCCAACAAAGCGGTCAAACAGATACTCCACAGCCTTGGGGCCGGTATTGCCCTCGGGGTGGAACTGGGTGGAGAAGCAGTTGGGGCGGGCATATCTCAATCCCTCGCAGCTTCCGTCGTTCACATTCTCCAGGGACACTTGGGCCACCGCCGGGTCCACAGAGTCCCGGACCACGGCATAGCCGTGGTTCTGGCTGGTGATGAATACCCTGCCCAGCTCCAGATCCCGGACAGGCACGTTGCCTCCCCGGTGTCCGTAGGGCAGCTTCTCGGTCCTGGCCCCGGTGGCCAGGGCCAGCAGCTGGTGGCCCAGCCCCAGCCCAAAGAGGGGCAGGGAGCTGTCATACAGCTTCTTCACCTGGGCGATGAGGGCGGTGTTTTCGGCCGGGTCGCCCGGACCGTTGGACAGCAGCACTCCGTCATACCCGCCGGCCAGCACCTCCTCGGCCGGGGTGGAGGCGGGCAGAGCGGTCACCGCGCAGCCCCGGCGGGTCAGGCTGTCCACCACGCCCTGAGTGACGCCGTAATCCATCACCGCCAGGCGGCATTTCTCCTCTCCCTGGGCGGGGAACACCTGTGGCTGAGTCCGGGTGACTTTGGACACGGCATGTTCCACTTTATAGGCTTTCAGCTTTTCCAGGGCCTCAGCGACATTAAAATGCTCCGCACAGGTGAGCATACCATTCATGCTCCCCTGGTTGCGGAGTATCTTTGTCAGCGCCCGAGTGTCCACACCCTGGATGCCGGAAATATTATGCTGCTTCAAAAAATCATCCAAGGTGTCCTCACAGCGGAAGTTGCTCCCGCGGGGGGACAGATGCCGGACCACCAGAGCCTCCACCCAGGGGCGGCTGGACTCGTTGTCCTCGCTGTTGACACCATAGTTGCCAATGAGGGGATAGGACATGACCACGCCCTGCCCCGCGTAGGATGGGTCGGTCAGGATCTCCTGGTACCCGGCCATGGAGGTGTTAAACACCATCTCACAGATCCGGTCGGAGGTGCTGCCGATGCTGGCGCCGGAAAATACGCTTCCGTTGGCCAGGATCAAAGTCGCTTTCATTGAATTCTCACACGCCTTCCGTTCCAGTTCTATTGTTTGGTTAAATCAAGTTATTTTATCGAAAAATCGTCTGGTTGGCAAGATGTATCTTTCCTTTTTTCAGCAGAATTTTCGGGGGAGCTTTTGGGCAATTTGCAGGATATTTTCCATCCGGCGGGGAAAGACTGAAAGAAAGAGCCGTCCATATCCCGCGTCCCTCCCCAAAGGGCGCGGACATCGATACCGCGAGGTGATCTTTTGTTCACAGGACTGATCCGCACTATCATCCTATACATCTTCATTATTATAGGAATCCGCCTGATGGGCAAGCGCCAGGTTGGGGAGCTGGAGCCCTCCGAGCTGGTCTTGTCCCTCATCATCGCCGACCTGGCTTCCGTCCCTATGCAGGATTACGGCATCCCTCTGCTCACCGGCATCCTCCCCATTTTGGCCCTATTGGCCATGACCATGATCCTGTCCGTCCTCACTATGAAAAGCGTCCGGTTCCGGGCCCTCATGTGCGGCCGACCCAGCATCGTCATCCGGGATGGGCTGGTAGACCAGCGGGAGATGGCCCGAAACCGGCTGACCATAGATGAGCTTTTGGAAGAGCTGCGGGCCAAGGGTTACACCGATCCGGCCACAGTGAAATACGCAATCCTGGAAACCAATGGACAGTTGTCCGTCCTGCCCTATGCCAACCAGAAGCCCCCCACCGCCCAGCAGCTGCAGGTGTCGGCGGAGGAATCGGGCCTGCCCCTGGTGGTAATCAGCGACGGCCGACTGCTGGAGCATAACCTGCGGGCTCTGGGCCGGGACCGGAAGTGGCTGGACCAGCGGCTGGAGGAGCGGGGCTGCTCCGGCCTTGAGGCCGTCTTTCTGCTGCTGGTGGATCAAACGGGCAGCATCTACCTGGCCCGGAAGGATATGAGCGTATAAGGAGGAATCGCCATGAAGCGGCTCTGGATAGCCGTCGCCCTGCTGGCGGCCATGTGCGGGGCAACCCTGGTCAACGCCTACTACTGCCAACAGCTGGCAGACAGCCTGTCCGGCCGGCTGACCCAGGCCCAGACTTTGGTGGAGCGGGAGCAGTGGGACCAGGCGGAGGAGCTGACCCGGCAGGTCTACCAGGACTGGCAGGACAGCCACTTTTATCTCCATGTGGTCATGCGCCACTCGGACACCGATCAGATTTTACGGACCTTTCAATCTGTCCTCCAATATCTGGAGCTCCAGGAGCTGGACCAGTATGCCGCGGCCAACGCCGACCTGGCGGCACAGATCCAGCTGTTGGCCGAGATGGAGCAGGCCAGCCTGGTCAATGTGCTGTGATTTGCTTTCAAAAATTCACAAATATATATAAAATCCACTTTTATATCAATGATTTTATGTTCGATATTTACAATTTTATGTTAATATGGTAAAATTAAATTACTAAAAATAGTTATCAGCCCTATTATAGAAGAAAAGGGGCAGTGCTGTATGGAAACCCACAAAGCTGGGAGAAAACTTCTTCGCCCGGAGTATTTTCTTATGCTCGTCCAGCTCCTCGTCCTGGCATCGCAGCTCTTCTATTGGCTGTGCGGCGTCCGGCTCCGGCTGTTTAAGCCCGGCTGGGAGGGAGCCGCTGTTGTCATCTTCATTTCGTACAGCATCCTGTGTGAAATCCTGAGTTACTCCACCATTTTTGTCCGGCGGGAGCATCTGATCACCGTTTCTCCCCCCTGGCGGAGAAACTGGAGGCGCTGGTTTTTCCTGCTGTTCACGCCCCATGTCCTGTACAGCCTCTGGTATGGGCTGTGGATGACCTTCTTCGGCCGCTTTCCTCCGGCTCTTATTCTGTCGGCTTTGATCCTTGTCTTTCTCTATCTCGCCTACCAGCGGCTTTCGGAGCACGCATAAAAACGAGGGACAGCAGCGCTGTCCCTCGTTTCTGCTTGTTCCGGTATCAAAGCCCCTGGGCGATCATGGCCTCCGATATCTTCTTGAATGCGGCTATGTCGTTGCCGGCGATCAGGTCATAGCCCAGCCCATACTCCTGGGCTGCGGCGGCAGAGGCGTCATAGATGCCGCTCATGATCTCTCGCAGCTTATTGTCCACCTCTTCCCGGTCCCAGTTGTACCGTATGGAGTTTTGGGCCATCTCCAGGGCGGACACGGCCACGCCCCCAGAGCCCGAGGCCTTGGCCCCGGTTGTCAAAATCTTGGGACTGAGCCGGAGGAGCTTCAGCGCCTCGGCGGTGGCGGGCATATTGGCCCCCTCTACATAAAAGCCCACGTCGTTGGCCAGGATGCGTACCGCATCCTCCACATCCAGCTCGTTCTGAGTCGCGCAGGGGATGACTATGTCTGTCTTTATCTCCCAGGGCTTTCTGCCTGGGAAAAACTCTACTCCGAACCGCTGGGCATAGGGCGCCACTTTGTCCCGGCCGCTGGCCCGGAGCTCCAGCAGGAAATCCAGCTTCTCCTGGGTACACACACCCTCCGGGTCGTAGATATAGCCGTCCGGGCCGGACAGGGTAACCACCTTAGCACCCAGTTGGGCCGCCTTACGGCAGACGCCCCAGGTCATGTTGCCAAAGCCGGAGGCCGCAATGGTCTTGCCCTCCAGGGTATCCCGCTGATGCTCCAGCATTCTGGCCAGAAAATAGATAGTGCCGGAACCGGCGGCCTCTTGGCGGACCTTACTGCCCCCGTAAGTCAGTCCCTTGCCGGTCAGGGCGCTGCTCTCCGCTTTTCCCATCAGGCGCTTATACTGGCCATAGAGGTAGCCGATCTCCCGGCTGCCCACTCCAATATCCCCGGCGGGCACGTCGGTGTCCGCGCCGATATAGCGGTACAGCGCATTCATGAAGGACTGGCAGAAACGCATGATCTCTCGGTCGCTCTTTCCCCTTGGGTCAAAGTCAGCGCCACCCGCGGCGCCGCCAATGGGCAATCCAGTAAGGGCGTTTTTATAGGTCTGCTCAAAGCCCAGGAATTTCACCACCGAGGAGGTCACCCCCGGATGGAAGCGCAGCCCGCCCTTATAAGGACCGATGGCGCTGCTGAACTGGGCGCGGTAGCCGTGGCTGGTGTGGGCCACACCCCTATCATCCACCCAGGGGACAAGAAAGGTAAACATCCGCTCCGGCTCCACCATCCTGGTAAGCAGGTCCAGCTTCTCATACCTGGGGTCGTCAAGGGCTGGATCGATCATCTCCAGCCAGGTCAAAACACACTGGAGGTACTCGGGCTCGTGGGCGTAGCGCCGCCGCAGCTGGGCGGCCACCCGGACAGCGTACTCATTCATCGTATTCCTCCTTTACACGATGCCGTAGGCCAGCATGGAGTCGGCCACCTTCAGGAAGCCCGCGATATTGGCCCCCGCCACCAGGTCACCTGCCATGCCGTACTGGGCGGCGGCATTGGAGGCGTTGCGGTACAGGTCATCCATAATGGTCTTGAGCCGCTGGTCCACCTCCTCAAAGGTCCAAGAGAAGCGCATGGAATTTTGGCTCATCTCTAGGGCGGACACGGCCACGCCGCCGGCGTTGGCCGCCTTAGCGGGGGCGAACAGCAGGCCGGAGCCCTGGATAACCTCCACCGCCTCAGGCGTACAGGGCATATTGGCCCCCTCCGCCACGGCGAAGCAGCCGTTGGCCACCAGTGCCTTGGCCGCCTCCCCGTTGAGCTCATTTTGGGTGGCGCAGGGCAGGGCAATGTGACAGGGGATCTGCCAAATGTTGGAGCAGCCCTCCTGATAGCGCGCGGAAGGCCGGCGCTGAACATACTCTCGGATCCGGGCGTGCTCCACCTCCTTGAGCTGCTTGACCAAGTCCAGGTCGATGCCCTCCGGATCATAAATATAGCCGTTGGAGTCGGACATGGCCACCACCTTGGCTCCCATCTGGCGGGCCTTTTTGCAGGCGTAGATAGCCACGTTGCCTGAACCGGAGATGACCACGGTGGACCCGTCAAAGGACCGCCCCGCCTCCCGCAGCATATTGTCGGCAAAATAGCACAGTCCATAGCCGGTGGCCTCCTTGCGGGCCAAGGAGCCGCCATAGGTCAACCCCTTGCCAGTAAGAACTCCGGTAAACTCATTGCGCAGCTTCTTATACTGTCCGAAGAGATAGCCGATCTCCCTGGCCCCTACACCGATATCTCCAGCCGGAACATCGGTGTCCGGCCCGATGTATTTGAACAGCTCATTCATGAAGGACTGGCAAAACCGCATGATCTCCAGGTCCGACTTGCCTTTTGGGTCAAAGTTGGCGCCGCCCTTGCCGCCACCGATGGGCAGTCCGGTCAGACTGTTTTTGAAGGTCTGTTCAAAGCCCAGGAACTTGATGATGCTCTCATTGACTGAGGGGTGGAACCGCAGCCCGCCCTTATAGGGGCCGATGGCACTGTTGAACTGGATGCGGTAACCCCGGTTTACATGGATTTTCCCCTGTTCATCCTCCCAGGGCACCCGGAAGGAGATGGTACGCTCCGGCTCCACCAGGCAGTCCATCACACCCTGGGAAATCAGCTCCGGCCGGGCGTTTACCACAGGTGCCAGGGAGGAGAGCACCTCCCGCACCGCCTGGTGAAACTCTGGCTGGGCCGGGTTATTGCTTACCACCCGCTCCATCAGACCATTCAAATACTCATTTCGGATGCCCATATCGTTACCTCCTAAAAATTTTTTGCAGAGCTCCGCTCCTCATGTCCCCCTTCTCTGCTCTTTGGCGCTTTAGTGTGATACCGTTATAGCACTTCTCTGTTTTGCAAGTCAATGATTGTTTTCTTGCATTTTTAATCTTTGTAGGATCATTCACATTTCATATGCATCTCTCAATATTTTTCGTTTATTTTTTAACTAACTTGAAAATTATCCTGCAAGATGGTTCCTTTTTAACAGAATCCCTTCATTTTTTATGTCCCAAAATTTTCATTTTTTCCTTTTTACATTCAAAAGAGCTCCCCTGTGTTTTTACACAGGGGAGCTCTTTTAACTTAATATCAGCCCGCTGTTGTCCAAACAGCAGCCTATTCCACTGTAACGCTCTTAGCCAAATTCCGGGGCTTATCGATGTCACAGCCCCGCATCAACGCCACATAGTACGCGAAAAGCTGGAGGGGCACCACGCCCAGAGAAGGCAGGAGCAGCTCATGGGTATCCGGGATGGTCATGACGCCGTCGGCGGTCTTTTCCATCTCCCCGCTGTGGCTCTCGGTGGTGAGGGCCAACACGTCGGCCCCACGGGCCTTTACCTCCACCACGTTGCTCATAGCCTTTTCAAAAAGCCTGTCGTATGTCCCCAGTGCCACCACCAGGGTCCCCTCCTCCACCAGGCTGATGGTACCGTGTTTCAGCTCACCGGAGGCGTAGGCCTCCGAGTGGATGTAGGAGATCTCCTTCAGCTTCAGCGACCCCTCCAGCCCTAGAGCATAGTCCAGGTTGCGGCCCATGAAGAAAATGGAGTTGTGGTTAAACCAGTGGGAGGCAAAGTACTGGATGCTGTCCCGTTCAGCCAGTACCCGCTCCATCTTGTCTGGCAGGCGGGTCATCTCATCCAAGATCGTGTGGTACTCCTCTGGGGCGACAGTGCCCAGCACTCTGGCAAACCACAGGGCCAGCAGGTCCAGCACCGCCAGTTGGGTGGAGTAACCCTTGGTGGTGGCCACGGCAATCTCCGGACCCGCCCAGGTGTACAGCACCTCGTCAGACTCTCGGGCGATGGAGCTGCCCACCACATTGACGATGGACAGAACCTTGGCCCCAAGCCGTTTGGCCTCCCGCAGGGCGGCCATAGTGTCCAGAGTCTCTCCCGACTGGCTGATGACTACCACCAGCGTACTCCCGTCTACGATGGGATCCATATACCGGAATTCAGAGGCCAGCGCCACCTCCACCGGCCTGCGGGTCAGCCGCTCCAGTACATATTTGCCCACCATGCCCACATGGTAGCTGGAGCCACAGGCCACAATGTACACCTTGCTCATCGCCCGGACATAGTCCTGACTGAGTCCAAAGTCCTCAAAGCAGACCTCTCCCTCCCGGATACGGGGCAGGATAGCCCGGCGCAGAGCCTGAGGCTGCTCCATGATCTCCTTGAACATGAAGTGCTCATAACCGCCCTTCTCCGCCGCGTCGATCTCCCAGTCCACATAGGATATCTCTTTGTCCACAGGCTCCAACAGCCGGTCATAGCACTGGATGCCCTCCCGGGTCAGGACGGCCAGCTCTCCATCCTCCATATAGCCCACCCGCCGGGTATGCTTGATGATGGCCGTGACGTCGCTGGCCAGAAAATTGCATCCGTCTCCATACCCCAAAATCAGCGGGCTATCTTTTCGGACAGCGATGATCTGGTCCGGATAGTCGGCACACAGGATGCCAAGGGCATAGGCCCCTTGGATCCGGTGAAGCACCTGCCCCACCGCCTTCAGCAGATCCCCCTGATAGAAATACTCAATGAGCTGGGCCACCACCTCCGTATCCGTATCGGACAGGAAGGAAACGCCCTTACCCATCAAAAAGGACTTCAATTCCCCATAGTTTTCAATGATCCCGTTGTGGACCACGGCGATCTTGCCGCTTTGGCTCACCTGGGGATGGGAATTGACATCGCTGGGCGCCCCGTGGGTGGCCCAGCGGGTGTGACCGATGCCCACGGTGCCCTTGACCGCCGCCCCGTTCTGGAGCTGGTCGGCCAGCACCTTCAGCCGGCCCTTAGCCTTGTGGACAGAAAGGGTGTCCCGATCCTGGTCATAGACCGCCATCCCTGCCGAGTCATAGCCCCGGTACTCCAGTCGGGACAGTCCTTCCAGAAGAATGGGAGCCGCTTGCTCCTTGCCAATATAGCCTACAATTCCGCACATATTCTGTTTTCCTCCTGATTTCACACGTTTGATTTCTTCAAGAGGACAAACTCGCAGCCATTTGCCTCGTCCCCCGGTCACAGCCCCTCTGTTTTGCGGTCGCCCGCATATTTCTGACTGTGTCACGCACCCGGAGCCCGCACGGAGGGGCATCCGCCGAATCTTTCGATCATGGCCGGATATTGAAGGAAACAGTCCTTCCCAGCCATTTTCCCCTCTCCTCGTCGTCCCCCAGTTCAGCCGGGGGCACTGGCGCTTCTGATGGGCCCAAGCCCATAGTCCTCCTTTCTTTCTGCGACATTTGGTATATAAAAGCCTATTCAGCTCTCATATCAAGCCTTTGATTCCCTTGGAAATTGAATCGTCCCGTCCTCCTGGGTGATAGGCCGAACCGGACGGCAGGGATTGCCTGCCGCCAGCACATGGGGCGGGATGTTCCGGGTGACCACGCTTCCCGCGCCGATGACCGCCCCGTCCCCGATGGTCACTCCAGGCAGCACCGTCACTCCGCCGCCGAACCATACATCGCTGCCCACAGTGATGGGGGCGGCATACTCCCAGCCGGCCCGGCGCCGCTCCGCGTCCATCGGGTGGCTGGCCGTGTAAAAGCCGCAGTTGGGGCCGATCATCACGTTGTCCCCAAAGGTGACAGGCATACAGTCCAAAATGACGCAATTATGGTTGACATAAAAATTATCTCCCACTCGGATGTTATACCCGTAGTCGCACCAGAAGACCGAATTTACCACAATATTTCCTCCGGTGTGTCCAAAGAGTTGGGAAAGTACCCGCTCTCTGGCCGGACCGTCCCCGCTGGGCAGGACGTTGAGCTTCTCACACAAAGCCTTGGCCCTGTCCCTTTCCCAGACCAGCTCCGGGTCTCCGGCGTTATACAGGGCGCCAGAGAGCATCTTCTCCTTTTCCGTCATGGTTCACCCTCCTTTCCAAGCCGTCCTCTGCATTATAGTACGCGGTCACCTGTCCCGTAAAGAAAAAATTGCCGTGGACAGGGAAACGCGCGCGGAAGATGACTCCCCCGCGTGCGTTCTCCCTCTGTGCGTTTACTTGTCCAGCATGGCTCGGATGCGGTCCACCGCTTCCTGGGTGGCGTCCGCGTCTCCGAAGGCGGTCAAACGGATATAGCCCTCGCCGCTGGGACCAAACCCGGCGCCTGGGGTAGTGGCCACATTGGCCCGGTCTAACACCAGGTCAAAGAAGTCCCAGGAGCCCATGCCATCCGGCGTCTTGAGCCAGATATAGGGGGCGTTGACTCCGCCAAAGCACTCCAGCCCGGCGGCGGACAGCCCCTCCCGGATGACCTTGGCGTTGTTCTGGTAATAGGCGATGGCGGCGCGGGTCTGCTCTCTGCCCTCTGGGGTATAGATGGCCGCAGCTCCCCGCTGGATCACATAGGGGACACCGTTGAACTTGGTGCACTGACGGCGGTTCCACAGGCTGTTCAGCTTGACACCCTGGCGCTCCAGTTCCATGGGCACCACGGTGTAGGCGCAGCGGTTGCCGGTAAAGCCGGCAGTCTTGGAGTAGGACCGGAACTCAATGGCACAGGTCCGGGCACCTTCGATCTCAAAGATGGTGTGGGGAATCTCCTCCTCGGTGATAAATGCCTCGTAAGCCGAGTCATAGAGGATGACAGATCCGTTTTTGTTGGCGTAGTCCACCCAGGCCTTCAACTGCTCCCGGCTGGCCACAGCGCCAGTGGGATTATTGGGGAAGCAGAGATAAATGATATCCGCTTTCTCCTTGGGGGGCTCCGGGGAAAAACCGTTGGACTCCACACAGGGCATGTAGACCAGCCGATCCCACTTGCCTAACTCCTCCTGATAGCTGCCGGCCCAGCCAGCCATGGCATTGGTGTCCACATAGACGGGGTAGACCGGGTCACAGACGGCCACAATGTTGTCTACTCCAAAGATGTCCCCGATGTTGCCGCAGTCACTCTTGGCACCGTCGGACACAAAGATCTCCTCCGGCTTGATATCCACCCCGCGGGCGGCATAATCATGCTGGGCGATGGCCTGCCGCAGGAAGTCATAGCCCTGCTCCGGACCATAGCCGTGGAACCCCGCAAAAGTCCCCATCTCCTCCACGGCCTTCTGCATGGCCTGGATGACCGCTGGGGCCAGCGGCCGGGTCACATCCCCGATAGACAGCTTGATGATCCTGGCCTCCGGGTGGGCGGCGGAATAGACAGAGATGCGCCGGGCTACCTCAGAAAACAGGTAGCTGCCGGGCAGCTTCTGATAGTTCTCATTGATCTTTACCATGGTACCAACTCCTTCGTATGGCAGTTTCTAAGGTCTTAATGGTTGATATTATCCCTGATGGACAGGGGGTTGTCAATGGAAAACTGAAATTTTCATCCCATCTCTATCTCTCCCTCGAACACCGTCCGGGCTGGGCCGGTCATAAAGATCCGTCCCTCCCTCCACTCCAATCCCAGCGTCCCTCCGGGCAGACGAGCCTCCGCCCGACTTCCGCACAATTCCTGCCGTCTGGCCGCCTCAAAAGCAGCGCAGGCCCCGGTGCCGCAGGCTAGGGTGATCCCGCTCCCTCGTTCCCACACCCGGACGTGGAGATCATGCCCATCCTGACAGGACACAAATTCCACATTGGACCGCTCCCGCAGATTGGGATGACATTCCAGCACCGGGCCCAGTTCTTCCAGCCTGACCCTCTCTGGGTCTGGGCAGAAAATGACGGCGTGAGGGTTCCCCACTCCAACCTGGTGGACCGTGTACTGCTCCCCCATCGCCTCCAGCTCCACCTCTGGATAGAGAATCGCCTGCCCCATGTCTACGGTGACCTGTTCCACCTTCCCTCCCCGCACCGCCAGCTCTAGCCCACGGGGGCCGGCATCGGTGTCAATAGTCAGGCAGGTCTTCCGGGTCAGCTTCCTGTCATAGACGTACTTGCCCACACAGCGGATGCCGTTCCCACACATGGCCCCCCGAGAACCGTCGGCATTGTACATCTCCATGGTAAAATCTCCGGTCCGCCCTGGTTTGATACAGATCAGTCCGTCCGCGCCCACTCCGAAGTGCCGGTCAGACAACCGGACTGCCAGAGTCGGTAAATCCTCCGGCTCCCCTTCCATGCAGTTTACATAAATATAGTCGTTGCCCAGCCCCTCCATCTTTGTAAAACGCATATTCTCGCCCCTTTCTGGGGTGAAGGCGCGCAAGCGCCGCCACCCCGGTCCAGCCTATGCGTCCCCCTCTCCTCTCATGCCGCCCTCCGGGTGGCCCCTTTGTGGATTTTCTCTACAACTTCTTTTGGCTCCGACGGGATATTTGCAAGATTTTTTCTTGCCATAGGGGGGAGAGATAGGCTATTATGGTAGTAATTTGAAAGGGGCTGATCAGCTTGAGCGACTGTATCACTGAAATTTTTGCTTCCAACGTATTCAGCAGAACCGTCATGCAGGAACGCCTGCCCAAAAAGGTATACGCCGAATTGGTAGATGTGATGGATAACGGCGGCAACATCTCCATGGCCACCGCTGACATCGTGGCCACTGCCATGAAGGACTGGGCCGTGGAAAAGGGCGCTACCCACTACGCCCACTGGTTCCAGCCCCTTACCGGCATCACCGCCGAGAAGCACGACTCCTTCCTCACGCCGCCGCAGGACAGCAGAACCCTGCTTCAGTTCACCGGCAAGCAGCTGATCATGGGAGAGCCAGACGCCTCCTCCTTCCCCTCCGGCGGCCTCCGGGCCACCCACTACGCCCGGGGCTACACGGCCTGGGACATGACCTCCCCCGCCTTTGTCAAGGAGATGTCCTGCGGCACCGTCCTGTGCATCCCCACCATCTTCGTGTCCTACACTGGCGATGCCTTGGATAAGAAGACCCCCCTCCTCCGGTCTATGGAGGCCATCAACACCCAGGCTCTGCGCATCCTGCGGCTGTTCGGCAACACCCAGGCCAAAAAGGTTACCCCCTCCGTAGGGGCCGAGCAGGAGTATTTCTTGGTAGACCGGGACAAGTACCTCAAGCGCCGTGACTTGATCTATACCGGCAGAACGCTCTTCGGAGCTCCGGCCCCCAAGGGGCAGGAGATGGACGACCAGTATTTCGGCGTGATCCGCCCACGGGTGGGCGAATTTATGGCTGACCTGAACCGGGAGCTGTGGAAATTGGGGATTCCCGCCACCACCCAGCACAACGAGGCCGCCCCCGCCCAGCATGAACTGGCCCCCATCTATACCACCTGTAACCTGGCCGTTGATCAGAACCAACTGACCATGGAGACCATGAAGCGGGTGGCCACCCGCCACGGCCTGGTCTGCCTGCTCCACGAAAAGCCCTTCGTGGGGGTCAACGGCTCTGGCAAGCACAACAACTGGTCCATCTCCACCGATCAGGGGGAGAACCTGCTGGCTCCAGGCGACACGCCCAACGAAAACCTCCAGTTCCTGCTGGTGCTGGCCTGTATCATGAAGGCGGTGGACGACCACGCCGACCTGCTGCGCTGCTCCGCCTCCTGCGTGGGTAACGAGAGCCGTCTGGGCGCTCAGGAAGCCCCGCCCGCCATCATCTCTATCTTCCTGGGGGACCAGTTGGACGACGTGGTGGCACAGATCGTGTCCAACTCTGAATCCATCAAGCTGCTGGCCAGCGGCAAGCTGGACTCCGGCGTATCCACTATCCCTGTCCTGGACAAGGACGGCACCGACCGGAACCGCACCTCCCCCTTCGCCTTCACTGGCAACAAGTTTGAGTTCCGCATGGTGGGCTCCTCCGACTCCATCGCTGAGGCCAATGTGGCCCTGAACGCCATCGTGGCCGAGGCTTTCTGCCAGGCTGCCGATATCCTGGAGGGGGCCGAGGACTTTCACGGGGCCTGCTCCAGGCTGATCCACGACTGGATGAGCCAGCACCAGCGCATCATCTTCAACGACGACGGCTATTCTGACGAGTGGGTGGCCGAGGCTGTCCGCCGGGGCCTGCCCAACCTCCCCTCTATGGTGGACGCCATCCCCGCCCTCACCACCCCCAAGGCCGAGGAGCTGTACTCCAAGTTCGGCATCTACACCAAGACCGAGCTGGAGGCCCGGGCGGAGATCATGTACGAAACCTATGTGAAGATGATCAAGATCGAAGCCAACACCATGATCCATATGGCCTCCAAGCACTACATCCCCACCGCTATCGCCTATACCACCCGGCTGGGCCAGTCCATAGCCGCTGTGGCCTCCGGCTGTCCCCAGGCCGACCTCACCGTCCAACGCAAGCTGCTCATCCAAGTCAGCTCCTATCTGGCCGACGCCTCCGCCGCCCTGGACCAGCTCAAACCTCTGATGGACCGTGTGGACACCATCCAGGACATCAAGGAGATGGCCCACGCCTATCACGACGCTGTTGTGCCCGCTATGGCCGCCCTCCGCCACCCGGTGGATGAGCTGGAGCTTCTGGTGGATAAGGACCTGTGGCCTGTCCCCACCTACGGTGACCTCCTTTTCGAAGTATGATCTTGTCCGCAACATGAAGAGACCTCCTCGCCGCCGGCGGGGAGGTCTCTTATTTCCCTATTTGTCCTCCAGCAGCTTGTTCAGCTCATGCATGAAGGTGTTGATGTCCTTGAATTGACGGTATACCGAGGCGAAGCGGACATAGGCCACCTCGTCGATTTTCTTCAGCCGCTCCATGACCAGCTCGCCCACTTCGGAGGAGCTGATCTCCCGCTCCATCTTGTTCTGGAGGACCTGCTCGATCTCATTGACCATCTCCTCCAGCATATGGTAGGGCACTGGGCGCTTCTCACAGGCCCGGATCAGGCCGCTGAGTACCTTGTTCCGGTCAAAGCTCTGTCGGCTGCCGTCCTTTTTCACCACCATCAGGGGCAGGCTCTCCATAGTCTCATAGGTGGTGAACCGCTTGTGGCAAGATAGACACTCCCGGCGGCGGCGGATGCTGGCCCCCTCGTCCGCGGGGCGGGAATCCACGACCTTGCTCTCCAAATAGGCACAGTAGGGACACTTCATACCACATACCTCCCAGGTATTGTCTTTCTCTCCGCCATCTCTCGCGGTCCCGACGAAGGAGCAGGGCAAAATCAAGTTTTTATAACCATTATATGGTTATTATAACACAGCAGGCCAGAACTAGACAAGGGTAAAAAAACAGGACTGTCCCCCTCTTTTCCGGCATATCTGTGGTAGAGCGAGGTGATACGATATGGAATTTCTAGCCCATCTGACAGACTTCATCTGGTCGCCCTGGCTGTTGGGGCTGTTTCTTCTCACCGGCCTGGTCTACTCTCTGGGTTCCGGTTTCTTTCAAATCTTCGGTTTCCGCCTGTGGCTGCGCTCCACGCTCGGTTCCCTGTTCCATGGTAGGAAAAAAGCGGGGGGCGGCCTGTCCTCCCTCCAAGCTCTGGCCACCGCCTTGGCCTCCACCATGGGAACGGGCTCCATCGCCGGGGTGGCCACCGCCCTGACTCTGGGCGGGCCTGGGGCCGTTTTCTGGATGTGGATCTCAGCCCTGCTGGCTATGATGACAGGCTGTGGTGAGAAGCTGCTGGCCGTAAAATATCAGCGGCCGGCTCCCGGCGGGGGACTCCAGGGCGGGCCCATGTTTTACCTGCGGGACGGCGTGGGCTCTCCTCTGCTGGCAGGTTGGTTTGCTCTGGCCTGTTTGCCCGCTACCCTGGCCGGGGGCAACTTAGTCCAGTCCTCCTCCATCGCCCTCTCCCTGGAGGCCGCCTTCGGCCTGGAGCGGGTCTGGGCAGGCGTGGTCACCACCCTGCTGGCAGGACTGGTGATGGTGGGCGGCATCGGCCGCATCGCCAAGGTATCCTCCGCTCTGGTCCCAGCCATGGCTCTGCTCTACCTGGGCAGCGGCTCTCTTGTACTGGCCGGCAACTGGCGGGCTATCCCTGAAGCTGTGGAGCTCATCTTTACCTGCGCCCTGTCCCCCTCCGCCGCTCTGGGCGGCGGAGCCGGCTGGACGGTGGCCTCCGCCCTGCGGTACGGGGTGGCACGCGGAGTGTTTACCAACGAGGCGGGGCTGGGCACCTCTGCCATGGCCCACGGGGCCGCCCAGGTGGACCACCCTGCCCGACAAGGAATGTGGGGTGTCTTTGAGGTATTTCTATCTACGCTGGTGGTATGTACCGTCACCGCTCTTACCATCCTGGTCAGCGGCGCGTGGGAACCGGCGAATCCATCCATGCTGACGGGTGCCCCGCTTACCGCCGCCGCCTTCGGCTCCGTACTAGGCCGGGCCGGGGAGGGGGTGGTGGCCCTGTCCCTCCTCCTCTTTGCCTTCTCCTCTATCCTGGGCTGGAGCTACTACGGACAGCAGTGCCTGCGCTATCTCTCAGGAGGTGATCGTTTACTCCCGGCCTATCGGACGGTTTTTCTGGCCTGTACTCTGGCCGGCGCTCTGTGGGAACCGGGCGCTATCTGGCTGCTGGTGGACCTGTCCAACGCCCTGATGGCCCTTCCTAATCTGGCCGCCCTCCTTATGCTGGCCCCTGAGGCTCTCTCCACCCTGCGGCAGTGGACAGAGCTGCGGCACGCAAATTTAACCTCCATTTTACCATTTCATCAAAGAAACCCCCACCATGATATGCTATAATAAAATTTATCCGCCTGCCCCGGTTTGGCAGAGAGGACCGCTTTATTTTTGTCAGATCTGGGAACACTGTACCCATCGATCTTTCATATGGGAAAGGGGTATCTTCCATGATACACGGCGTAGTAGACCTTGGCTCCAATACGGTTCGACTGTCCATCTATCAGTGCGAGGAGGGCAGCGCCAGGCTGCTGATGAACCGCAAGGTGACCGCCGGTCTGGCCGACTATGTAGAGGGGGGCACCATGACGCCCCAGGGCATTCAGACTGCCAGCCAAATCCTGATGGAATATCAGGATCTGATGAAAAACCTGGGCTTTGACCAGCCTCATGTCTTTGCCACCGCCTCCCTGCGCAACATCTCCAATACCGAGGACGCTGTGGCCCAGCTCCAGCGGGACACCGGCCTGTCCGTGGATGTGTTGTCTGGAGCGGAGGAGGCCCGTCTCTCCTACCTGGGGGCTGTCAGCCCCACTGGGCCTAACAGCGGCCTGCTCATCGACCTGGGCGGCGGCTCCACCGAACTAGTCCACTATCGGGAGGGACAGATTTTCTCCTCCTGCTCCCTCCCTCTGGGTTCCCTATCCCTGTTTAGCCAGTATGTCGCTCACCTACACCCCACCAGGAAGGAGCGGAAGGCCATCCGGGCCCATATCAGGGAGCAGCTGGACCACTTTGTCCCCGCTCCCCCCTCTATCCCCCAGGCCTGCGGGGTGGGCGGTACGGCCCGTGCGGCCTGTAAGGTGGCAAACCGCCTGTTTGGCCGCCCCCAGGACTGCCATACCCTGTCCGCCCAGGAGCTTCGCCGCCTGCTGAAAACTCTGAAAAAGCCGGACCACGACCACCTGCATCTGCTGCTCAAGGCCGCCCCTGACCGCATCCACACGCTGATCCCCGGCCTTCTAGTGCTGGACACAGTGGCACAGGCCTACCAGCTTCAAGAGATTTTGGTCAGTTCCTGTGGCGTCCGGGAGGGCTACCTCCACCACAGGGTACTAAAGGGGGAAGCGGGATGAGCCTTCCAACGGACTACCGGTATACCCAGGACCGTGAGCTGTCCTGGCTGAAATTTAATGAGCGTGTACTGGCTGAGGCCAGGGACGAGTCCGTTCCCCTGATGGAGCGGCTGAAATTCGCCGCCATTTTTACCAGCAACCTGGACGAGTTCTTCATGGTTCGGGTGGGTTCTATTACTGATATGGCCCTGGTGAAAGAGGAGCACATAGACAATAAGAGCGGCCGCACCCCCCAGCAGCAGTTGGAGGCCATCTTCAAGGCGGTCCCTCCCCTGTACAAGCAGCGGGACAAGGTCTTTGACCAGTTAGACCTGCGGCTGCGCTCCTGTAACATCTGCCGGCTGTCTATGGAACAGCTGGACAGCAAGGCCAGGAAGCAGGCGGACAGTTGGTTTCAAAGCCAGGTGCGCCCCATCCTCTCCCCACTGGCGGTAGACCTGCACCACCCCTTCCCCCACCTGCCCAACAAGGGGCTGGCGGTGGCCCTATGCCTAAAGCGGGATGGCCGGGACTCCTTTGGCTTTCTCCCCGTCCCCACCAGCCTGCCCCCCTTTCTGCGGTTGGAGGAGCGGGGCTTGCACTACATTCTTCTGGAGGATCTTCTTCTCTCCTACGCTGACCAGATCTTCGACCAGTTCACAGTCACGGAAAAGGCCGTGGTGGCCGTCACCCGGAACGCGGATATCAGCCCGGAGGACGAGAGCTATGATGTAGATGAGGATTTCCGCCAGCACATGCGAAAGCTGGTCAAAAAGCGGGCCCGCCTCTCTCCGGTCCGGCTGGAGTTCCAGGGGGGAAAGGGGGATAAGCTCATCCCATTTCTCTGCCAGCGCCTGGGCTTAAACCGGGATCAGGTCTTTAAGACCCGCTGTCCCATCCGCCTGGAGTATGCCTATGCCCTGGCCGCCCTCCTGCCGGCTGAAAGCGCGGCCGCCCTGTGTGACCCGCCCTTCTCCCCTCGCTTTCCCGCCTGCCTGGACCCCCAGAGACCCATCTTGCCCCAGGTATTGGAACGGGACGTCCTTCTTTTCTATCCCTTCGAGCAGATGGACCCCTTTCTCCACCTGATTCGGGAAGCTGCCTTTGACCCCCAGGTAGCCTCCATCAAAATCACTATCTACCGTCTGGCCTCCCGAGCCAAACTGGCTGAATATCTGTCCGCCGCCGCGGAGAACGGCAAGGATGTCACCGTACTCATGGAACTGCGGGCTCGGTTCGACGAGCAGAACAACATTCGCTGGGCCGAGCGGATGGAGGAGGCAGGCTGCACCCTCCTCTACGGCTCCGAGGCGCTCAAGGTCCACTCCAAGATCTGTCTCATCACCCGCCGGACCAAAGCCGGAGTCCAATATATCACCCAAGTTGGTACGGGCAACTACAACGAAAAGACCGCCAAACTCTATACCGACCTATCCCTCATAACCGCTGACCCGGTCATTGGGGCGGACGCCGCCGCCTTCTTTCAGAACATGGCTATCGGCAATTTCCATGGAGAATACCAGCGCCTGCTGGCCTCTCCCCTTGGCCTTCGGGACAGAGTCATGGCCCTCATCGACCGAGAGATCGCCAAGGGCAGCCAAGGCTACCTCTTTTTCAAGCTCAACTCTATCACCGACCGAACGCTCATTGACAAGCTGGCCCAGGCTTCCCAGGCCGGGGTGGAGGTCGTCATGAACGTCCGGGGCATCTGCTGCCTGATGCCGGGGGTACCGGGACTGACTGACCGGATCACTGTCTTTTCCATCGTTGGTCGGTATCTAGAACACAGCCGCATCTATCAATTCGGCCGGGGTGAGGAGGCGGACCTGTACATCTCCTCTGCCGACTTCATGACCCGGAATACAGAGCGCCGAGTGGAGCTGGCCTGTCCGGTTCTGGACCCCTGGGTTCGAGGGCGGCTGTTCCACATCATTGACCTGCTCCAGCGGGACAACGCCAAGGCCCGGGAACTGAAGCCGGGCGGCGGCTACCATCCCCGTGAGGCAAACGGACAGGAGCCGGTCAACTGCCAGGAGGTATTTCAGCAGGAAACCGTTTCTCCCCCTGTCCTCCCTCCCCTCCACAGCAGCAGCTCAAGGGCAAATCGGAACAGGCTCCCCGCCTGGCTTCGTCGGCTCCTGCCCAGAAAAAGGGAACGCAGAGGGCCCAGGTCCGAGTGACCTGGGCCCTCTGCTTATGCTTCCGGCCGCTCCTCCCGTTCTGCCAGTGGGAAACGGAACACCGGGGTTCCCTCGGCCGCCGGGGCGATGGCGCACTGGGGAAAGGCAAATGCCAACTCCCCATCCTGCAGCCAGAAGTCACGGCTGGGCAGCAGCTTTCCTATGTATTTCTCCCAGCCCTGGTCCAGAAAGCAGTCTCCGCCCGTCCGGCGGGCCTCTCCCTGCTCCCGAATGGCGGCGGTCAGCCTGCCTTTCCACCGCCTTTCCCCAGGAAAAAAGCGTTTCAGGGGCTCTGGCCGCCCCTCTCTCACCTTCCACACATCTCCCCAGGTCACCCGGCAGGGCTTTCCGTCCCCACGGATCTCCTCTCCCTCCAGCCGGATGGACAGCAGCCCGCCCTCCAAGGCGGTCACCTCTCCTCCCAGCCGCCCCGCCCAGCACTGGAAGGGACGGGACCGCTCCCGCTTCTGGGCGAAAGAGAGGCAGGCGGCTAGGTACACCTCTCTCTGCCACCGCTGTTTCCAGGATCGGGCCAGCCGGTCGTAGTAACGACTGATCCACCGGCCGCTCAGGCCGGCGTTTTGGACCTCCGGCCAGGACAGGGTATATTCCAGCACTGGCTCCCCCTCCAGGGTCAGGCTCCCCTTTTCCTCATGCCACAGGACCTGGGGCTCTGTCCGCCCCGCTCCCCTTTCCTTCATCGCGGTCCCTCCTCTATCCTTCTTGGTACATCCTATGTACCACCAGAGCGAAGGGTGAGAGGGGGGGGCGCTGCAGCGCCCCCCTCTTGGTCAGTTCAGGCAGAACATGGGGCGTGCTTCGTCAAACAGGTCCACCATGCCGCAGTAATTCAATACCTCGTACTTTCGGAGCCACTCCCGCTGCTCCTCGTTCAATTCCTTTTCCTCCAAAAATTCTCCACCCGCCGTGCAAAAGCCTACCGGAGTGACTGCCGGCAGCACCTCGTAGCAGTCGGCCAAAAACTCCATATAACCCGTCAGCGGCAGTCCAGCGGTCTGGGCAGTCAGCACTCCCAGATAGTTGGGGCTGATGACCACGTCTCTCCGCTCCTCGATATCGTAGTTGGCCCAGATGAAGAAGGGAACAGCATACTGCCGCATGACCTCCTCGGTGGTCCGCTCTGACAGCTTCTTGCCGTACAGTTGCTCATAAAAGGCATTTTTCAAAGGGGGCTGGTGGTCACCGAAGAAAACGATTAATGTGGGCTCCTCACACTGACTATAATAAGCGATCAGCTCCTCCAGAGCCTTGTCACTCTCCCGGGCCAGAGCCATATACTGTTCCGCTGTGCTGTCCGCCTGTTTCAGCTCGTCCGGCAGGAGGATAGTCCGCTCCAGATTGTTCCATCCCTGGGCGTATCCGCTGTGGTTCTGCATGGTCACGTTGAAGAAAAAGCTCCTATCCTCCTCCTCCGTGGTCTGGAAAATGGTCCGGTAGTCGGACAGGTCGGAAACATAGTGCCGGATATAGCAGGGTTGGACCACGTCCTCCTCATAGAGCTGGCTGTCAAAGTCCAGATAGTCATAGGCCAGCACTCGGTTCCACCCGGAGGACTTATAGGGATGGAAAGCCGTAGTGTCATAGCCCTGGCTCCCAGCCAGGGCAGCCAAGGAGGGCATGTCCTCCTCCACATACAGCTGGTAGGCCACGGTGTGCGGAGGCTGGAACAGGCTGGTGAAGCCAGTCAAGAACTCAAACTCCACAGTGGCGGTCCCTCCGCCTGTCACCGGGGAGTACATCCAGCCTTGAATGGTGTTTTCTTCCATGGAATGGAGGAAGGGCAGAGGGTCCTCCGAGGGCGCAAAGCCGTCGAAGATGGAGAAGTCACCAAAGGACTCGTTCATGATGCCAATGATGTTTACCGGCCGCTCCCCCTGTGATGTCCCATCTGTCCCTGGATACTCCTTCATCAGTTGGAGCACAGTTTCCTCCGAGTATCCCTCCGGCTCGTCCACCGAGGAGTAGCGCAGAGCGATGGTGAAGTTAAGTAAAAAGCCGTTGCGCTGAGTGACCCACTGCTGGGTATAGATTCCCAAGGCCGGGAGCATACCAGTGAAGAAAAAGGCATAACTGTACCCCAGCACGGCCGTCCACAGGACCAGGGCGAAGGGCAGGCGTATCTTGGCCCGTCTTGTCTGGGGAACGCAGAAAAACACCAGTGCCAGATAGGCCACCAGCAGGATAGCCGCCTGGGTAATATAGAGGTCTGGAGAGTAGTCAAAGCCATCCGCCACATTGGCGGCGGTGCGCCACCCGGTGATATCCGCTGGAAACAGGATACGGCCCCGGAACCGTAGGACATAGTGGTTGACCAGCCCGAAAGTGAAGGCCAGGCAGGCCCCCAGAGCGGCGGCCCGGCGGTTTCTGCCCAGGACAAGCCGCAGAACGAAAAATAGGCCGTAGTACCACACCAGGTTCATCAGGACCTGCCAGCCATCCAGATCGGAAAATATGTCGTTTTCATTCAGGATCTCCACCATCCACAGACAGGCCCAGGGACCCAGCAGAAATACCAGCCGGGACAGCCATTTGCCGGGCCGCTCCCTCATGTCAGCCAGCAGACGGGGAAAAGTATCTTTGTACAGCAGTGCTTTCATTATGTTCCTCCAACGGCCCTCAAAACCGCTATTTTATAGCATAACTCCCCCGTGGGAAAATGCAAGGGTTCTGTTCCTAATTTCATAAAAAATTTAGATTTTTTCTTCAGGCGCCCAAGTATATAGACGCAGGCCAGAACGAAATGTTGCGCAGAGGCCGCAGATTTTTTATTCATTTGATTTTGAATATTCATTTTGTCTCATCACTCGGTCTACTTCTTTTGAAATTTTGATATATCGTGTCTTAATAATCAATTTTTTACCCAAAAATTAAAAAGTTTCATTCACAATTTTGCATATTTATCTATTGACGAAAAATAGTCTCTGGGGTATACTCATCACAACGTCCCGAATCAGTCCGGGGCCCCATTGAAAAGGAGATTTTTAAACATGAAAAAACTGCTTGCTTTGACCATGGCTTTGGCCATGTCCCTGTCTCTGGCCGCCTGTGGCAACAGCGGTGACCAGAGCGCCCCTGGCTCTGCCAGCTCCAACGGCAGCGCCTCCACCTCCCAGTCTGACGCCAGCACCTCCACCGGCGATGCCAGCAGCGCCGGTGACGCCTCCTTCACCACTGTGGAGGAGGGCAAGCTGATCATGGCCACCAACGCCACCTTCCCTCCCTATGAGTACATCGAGGGCGGTCAGGTAGCCGGCATCGATGCCGAGATCATCACCGCTGTGGCCGAGAAGCTGGGCCTGGAGCCTGTCATCGAGGACATGGAGTTCGACGCTGTTATTGAGGCTGTCAAGGGCGGCAAGGCCGACATCGGCCTGGCCGGTATGACCGTCACCCCCGACCGTGCCGCTGAAGTGGACTTCACCGTCAGCTACGCTACCGGTGTTCAGGTCGTCATCGTGACGGAAGATTCCGCCATTACCAGCGTAGACGACCTGTTCGCTGAGGGCGCCAACTATGTGGTCGGCGTACAACGCAACACCACCGGCGACATTTACGCCACTCAGGATATCGAGGACGCCGGCCTGGGCACCATCGACCGGTACAGCAAGGCTTCTGACACCGTGCAGGCCCTGGTGTCCGGCAAAGTGGACTGCGTGATTATCGACAACGAGCCCGCTAAGGCCTTCGTGTCCGAGATCGACGGTCTGAAGATCCTGGACACTGAGTACATCACCGAGGACTACGCCGCCGCCATGAATAAGGAGAATACCGCCCTGTACGATGCTGTGAATACCGCGATGCAGGAGCTGCTGGACGACGGCACCATCCAGAGCATCATCGACAAGTACATCACCGCCGACTGATTTTCGTGATAAATACATAGACCGGCAAGGGGCCCAGGACACTGGACCCCTTGCTTTTCAAGTGAGGAGAGGAGCAGAATGGGACCATCGGCATCTAAGTTGTGGCCTACTGTAGCCCCGGACTGGATCATGAACGGCCCGGAATGGCTCAATGATCTGGGCTATGACATCTATAAAAGCCTGATTTTTGACGACCGCTACATGATGTTTGTGGACGGTCTGATCAACACACTGAAGCTCACTGCCATGGCCCTGATCCTGGGCGTGATCCTGGGCGTGGTCGTGGCCTTGATCCGGGTCACCTGGGATAAGACCTGCCTGGAGATACGTGGGCCCCGGCGGATCGTCCTGGCCATTGCCAATTTCGCCGCCAAAGTCTATTTGACCGTCATCCGCGGCACCCCCGTGATCGTCCAGCTGCTCATTTTGTACTATGTGGTCTTTGCCTCCAGCCGGAACAAGCTGCTGGTGGGCGCCCTGTCCTTCGGCATCAACTCCGGCGCCTATGTGGCAGAGATCATCCGCAGCGGCATCATGTCCATCGACCCCGGCCAGATGGAGGCGGGCCGCTCCCTTGGCTTTGGGTATGTGGCCACCATGCGGCACATCATCCTGCCCCAGGCCTTTAAGAATGTACTGCCGACTCTGGCCAACGAATTTATTGTCCTGTTGAAGGAAACAGCCGTGGCTGGCTATGTGGGGCTGAATGATCTGACCTATGTGGGCAATATCATTGGCGGCAACGCCTATGACTACCTCTTCCCCCTGCTCATCTCCGCGCTGGTCTATCTAACTCTGGTCATGTTCTTCACCTTCCTGGTAGGAAAGCTGGAGAGGAGGTTGAGAAACAGTGAACGATAATGTGATCATTCAAGCCGAAAAGGTGCAAAAGTACTTCAACGGCGGTGCGATCAAGGCCCTAGACGGCGTTTCCGCCCAAATACAAAAGGGCGAGGTAGTCGTGGTCATCGGCCCCTCCGGGTCAGGGAAGTCCACCTTCTTGCGCTGCTTAAACCTCCTGGAGCTCCCCACTGGAGGTAAAATATTCTTCAAAGGTGCCGATATCACGAACCCCAAGGCGGACATCAACCTGTACCGTCAAAAAATGGGCATGGTATTCCAGCATTTCAACCTGTTTCCTCACATGACCATCCTGAAAAATATGACTCTGGCCCCTACACAGCTTCTGAAAAAGAGCAGGGAGGCGGCCGAGGCCCAGGCCATGACCCTGCTGGAACGGGTAGGGCTGGCGGACCGAGCCAGCGCCTACCCCAGCCAGCTCTCCGGTGGCCAGAAGCAGCGGATTGCCATTGTCCGGGCACTGTGTATGGACCCGGAGGTCATGCTTTTTGACGAGCCCACCTCCGCTTTGGACCCGGAGATGGTAGGCGAGGTTCTGGACGTTATGAAGGAGCTGGCGCAGGATGGTATGACCATGGTGGTGGTCACCCATGAGATGGGCTTTGCCCGTGAGGTGGGCAGCCGGGTGCTGTTCATGGACGGCGGACAGATCCTGGAGGAAAATGAGCCCAAGGCCTTTTTTGACCATCCCCAGCATCCCCGCACCCAGCTCTTTTTGTCCAAGGTACTATAAGAATAAACGAAGTCCGGGCTGTTTACAGCCCGGACTTCGTTTCCTTTTCGAGAATGTGGTTTCTTACTAGCTGAAAAAGGCTTCCAGTTGTCCCAGCAGCTCCATACCCTTGAATTTTAGCACATAGCCCTCGCTCTCGCCGGTGACTAGTTTGACCTGGTCCTGACTGAAATAGCCAGCCTGTGCGGCGGTATCTACGGTTTCGCTGGCCGCCCCCAGGCACAGGGGCGGGAAGGCCACACACCACCAATTCTGCCCCTCGCCTTCCCCAATAACCACCCGGAGAGCCGTATAGTTCCCGGCGGGCAGGGCGAAGCCGTCGTACTCCTTGGTAGGGAACCAGCACTGGGTCAACTGGGCGGACACCGGGTAGTCATAGCCCTGCTCCTCCACCACCTGTCGCCCGGCATCCGCCAGTTGGGTCAGACTGCTCTCCAACGCGGACCGGGCACTTTCCAGGGTCGCGTTGGAGGGGTAGACCGCTTGTGCCTCCTCCAGCACCCGGTCCCGGACTGCCAGCTTCAACGCCTGGTCCTGGGCGCTGTCTGAGTTTGCGATCACATGAAAGCGGATAACGCTGTCCGCCAGCTCGTGCTGCTCCTGACCCAGCCAGCTCCCTCCCACCAGAGCACACAGCAGGCCCAGCATCAGGGCCATCTCCCACCGCTTCAGTTTTCTGTCCATAGGTCCTCCTTGGGGCCTTAAAAGGCCGTCCACACTGTAAGTAAGTGCTTACAGTATGGACGGCCCCTGATGTTCTTAAACCGTTTCCGCCAAAAAAGTTTCCCGGTACTGCTCCCGCAGCAGCTCGCAGGCACTCTTTGCCTTCTCAAGCTGAGTAAAAAGGCCAAAGGCAGAGGGTCCGGTCCCGCTCATGGTCGCTCCCAGCGCCCCACAGTGGATCAGAGTGTTTTTGATGTCCGCTACCCGGCTTCGCTGCCGGTCAGGTAAGACATCCTCAAATACATTGTACATTCTTCGAGCAACCCCCTCCAGATCCTCCGCCGCCAGAGCGTCCATCACCCCCTGAGTGTCCGGGCGCCGTGTCACCCTGACCCGGTCCAACTGGGCGAACAGCTCCGGAGTGGAGATGGGAAAGGGCGGCTTACACACCACAACCCAACAGTGGGGCAGAGGGGGCAGAGGGGTGAGGACCTCTCCCCTGCCCTCTGCCAGAGCGGTCCCCCCTAGCACACAGTAGGGCACATCGGACCCCACCCGCTCCCCGATCCTAGCCAGTTCCAGAATAGAAAAGGGCTCTCCCTCCATCTGATCCAGGGCCCGGAGGACAGCAGCGGCATCACTGCTCCCTCCGGCCATACCGGCACAAACAGGAATGCGCTTTTCGATGGTGATATCCAGCCCCTTTACCCCGATCCCCCTGGCCTCCCAGAAGCGGAGAGCCGCCTGGGCTGCCAGATTTTTTTCGTTGTTGGGCAGGAAGTGGAGGTTGGTCCCTACCCGCAGCCCCCGGCCACCATTCTCCTTTACCGTCAAGGTATCAGAGAGAGTGATGGACTGCATGACCATCCTCATGTCGTGGTAGCCGTCGGGTCGTTTTCCCAGCACGTCCAGGGTAAGATTCAGTTTTGCGTTGGCCTGGACCTCCATAGTTTCCTCCCCGGCGGCTCCCGCCGCCCTCATTTTTTTCAGCGGATCTTTCTGGCCTCCAGATAGAAGCGTTTTTCCTGTGCCTCGCCCATGGAGAAAGTCTTTCTGGGCAGCACGCCGTCGTGGATGACTGTGGGGAACAGGGACTCCTTGGCCATGGGAGGCAACAGGAAGGCGATGGCATCCCGCCGGTTCCGGGCCAGTTCCCTGGCCACCTGCTCCCCATGGATATAGTCGATCTTGACCCCAGGTCTGGCGGCTATGTACTGGTCCAGGAGGGTCTGAAGCGTAGCCACCGGCAGCTGGGCACTTGGGTGGGGGACCACCACCTGTCCCTGCCCATCGGCACAGATATAGGGCAGGATATGTGCACAGCCATCCGCCTCCCCGCCTCTGAACGCACCGGGATAAAATCCCTCCAGGGCGGACAGCAGCTCCTCCGGTCCCGCGCCGAACACCACTCGGTGGATAGGTTCAAACTCCAGGGACTCGTCGTGGAGATTGACCAGCTCGCACAGGGCATACCGTGAGGGCAGGCTGTCCCACTGATCCTGGGGGACCAGCTTCTTCTGCCGCTCGTAGCACTCCTTGGCTGTGGCCAGGGAGTGGTTGCCGTCCCCGGCAGCAAAGAGCATAACTGGAAGCGCATCCTTCAGGGCGTATCTCTCCCGGAACGCAACTGGGTCAGCCAGGGCAACCAGAGCCTGTTCCACCTGCTCCAGCTGCTCCTGAGTCAGCTTCCAGCCCCTGATATGGCCGCCGCCCTCCATCAATTCAAAGTCGTAGAGGAGCTCCATTCCACCTGTCTGGCCAGCCAAGGGCTCTATGACGGTCTTTTCCGGGTCATCCGACAACAGCATAATGTGAGGCAGTTCGATGGGGGCGTTCTTCCGCACCGCTACCCGGGGCGGGATACGGGAGAGGACGGTCCCCTCCGTAGCCCGGACCATGGCCCCAGAGCCGGGCTCATAGTCATACTGCTCCAGGTCCACCATACCTACCAGTCCCCGGCGGATCCTGCCGCTGGTCATGGCACGCTCCACATAGATCATGCTGTGAGGGTATTCTACAAACTGGTTTTCCCGAAGATAGCGGGTCATGGTATTGTTGATCTCCATGATATCGGTTTCCACATTGGGCCCCTCCAAGCAGCTCTCCGGCAGGATGAGCCGTAAGGTCGAGGGGGCTTTTCCCACCCGCTCCTCTACCCGCTGCCAATACTCGGGCTGGGAGGTGTACTGATCACAGGCCACTACCGACCACAGAGTCATGTCGCAGTCTCTGGGCAGCAGGATGTTGGCAGGGCGGAAGGGCAGATCAATCTTTTTCATCTTTTCTCATCTCTTTCAGCAGAAGGTCCAGCTTTTCCTCCAGCCGATCACATCTGTTTTCAGATACCAGATGGCCAGCGCCACCGCTGCGGCCGCCAGGAAAATGAGCAGAATCTCCCTAAATTCAAAACCCAGCTGAACACAGCCAGCAGTAGGAGCACGCCGAGGGCACACTTGGCAAACACAGGTCCACGCTCTCTTCCCCATGCAGGGGCCGCCACAGGCGGCCACCATTCCGGCGGGGCGGCGAGGGCGGCGCCCCCTACGCTCCTTTCCTCGGATCAGAGGGCAGCCTCGATGGCGGACAGCAGCTCGTCAAACTCCTCAAATGCGGGCAGCTCCGGGTGGGCCGCCTTGATGGCATCCGTGGACTTGAAAAGGAACCCGGCCTTACTGGCCTGTATCATCCCAAGGTCGTTGAAGCTGTCGCCGGCAGCGATGGTGTCAAAGCCACAGGACTGCAGCGCCTTTACTGTGGTAAGCTTGGATTTCTCACAGCGCATCTGATAGCCGGTGATGGCCCCATCCGGCCCCACCTTCAGGGTATTACAGAACAGAGTGGGCCAGCCCAGCTTGGCCATCAGGGGCTTGGCAAACTGCTCAAAGGTATCGCTCAAAATGATCACCTGGGTCTGGGCCCTCAGCTTGTCCAGGAATTCCTTGGCCCCAGGCAGGGGATCTATGGTGGAGATGACCTCCTGAATCTCCTTTAGGCCCAGACCATGCTCCTTCAAGACTCCCAACCGCCAGGTCATCAACTTGTCATAGTCGGGCTCATCCCGTGTGGTGCGCTTCAGCTCCGGGATTCCGCTGGCTTGGGCAAAGGCGATCCAGATCTCTGGAACCAGGACGCCCTCCATATCTAAACATACTACATTCATGGCAGATACCTCATTCTCTTTTATTTTTTCAGAAGGCCGCTGGAGTCATGGGCTCTCATCTGTCCACCTACCCAGGGCCCCGTCAGCGGGCTTTACTGCCCCACATGTCCCTGCCGGCGGCGCAGGTTGACCAGGAAGTTATCCAGCCGGGAGATAGACTCGGCAATGTCCTTCATAGATGCCGCGTAGCAGGCCCGGACAAAGCCCTCGCCACCAGGGCCAAAGGCGTTTCCAGGAATGACAGCCACCTTCTCTTCCATGAGGAATCGCTCACAGAACTCCTCACTGGATAGACCGGTGGAGCGGATATCGGGGAACACATAGAAGGCGCCCTTGGGCTCGAAGCAGCTCAGACCGATCCGGTTCAGGTTTTCCACCAGGTATCTGCGGCGGCGGTCGTACTCCTCCCGCATATGCTCGATGTCTCCGTCGCCGTTGCGCATGGCCTCCACCGCGGCATACTGGCTAGTGGTGGGGGCGGACATGATGCCGAATTGATGGAGCTTTGTCATGGCTGCAATGATTGGTTTGGGGGCACAGACGTAGCCCATACGCCAGCCGGTCATGGCGTGGCTCTTGGAGAAGCCGTTGACCACTACGGTCCGCTCATACATATCGGTCAGGTTTGCGGGGGACACATGGCGCTGGCCATAGGTCAACTCCGCGTAGATCTCGTCAGAAATGACCATGATATCGCTGCCGCGGAGGACCTCAGCGATGGCCTCCAGATCCTTGCGCTCCATGATTCCGCCTGTGGGGTTACAGGGAAACGGCAGTACCAGAACCTTGGTCTTATCTGTGATGGCCGCTTTCAGCTCCTCCGGGGTCAGGCGGAAATTGTTTTCTACCTTTAGTTCCACATACTTGGGCACGCCCCCGGCCATTTCAGTCAACGGCCCATAACAGACAAAGGAGGGCACAGGCACGATGACCTCGTCGCCAGGGTTGACCAGTACCCGGAGGGCCAGGTCAATGGCCTCGCTGCCGCCCACAGTGACCAGAATCTGGTCGGTGTAGTCATATTGCAGATCAAAGCGGCGGTTAAGATAGGCGGCGATCTCTCGCCGGAGCTGGAGCATACCGGCGTTCGAGGTATACTTGGTGTGTCCCCGCTCCAGGGAGTAGATACCAGCGTCCCGGATGTGCCAAGGGGTAACAAAGTCAGGCTCTCCGATGCCCAGAGAGATTGCGTCTGTCATCTCCTCCAGGATATCAAAAAACTTGCGGATACCAGAAGGCTTGACCCCTTGGATCTTCTCATTCAGAATATGATCGTAATTCATGTAAAGATATACTCCCTTTCCTCCGGATCCTGGGGCCGGAACACCAAGTGCTTCTCTTTGTATTTCTTCAAAATAAAGTGAGTCGCAGTGCCGGTGACTCCCTCAATAGGGGCCAGCCGCTCGCCTACAAACTGGGCTACCTCCCGCAGGGTGCGGCCCGAAATGATAACCGTCAAGTCGAAGGAGCCGCTCATGAGGTACATGCTCTCCACTTCGTCATATTGGTAGATACGCTCCGCGATACGGTCAAAACCGCTGATAGTCTGTGGGGTGACCTTGACCTCGATTAGAGCCGTAACATTCTCCCTGCGTACCCGGTCCCAGTCGATGATGGCCTGATACCCCAAAATCGTGCGGTCTTCCTCGTATGTTTGAATGGCTGCCTTTGCCTCTGCCTCAGGCACTCCAGCAGCCGCAGCCAGCGCGGCCACCGGCATGGTGCAGTCCTGTTCCAACAGTTCCAACAGCTTTTCCATGAACGCTCTCCTCCTGTTTCTCTGCCCGCAACCGGGTAGGATCTGCGTGAGATTAAAATACCCGTTTATTATACATGTAACTGGAGAGAAAAACAATCCTGCGAATAAAAATAGCGGATAAAAAGGCGCCGCCCATACTTTCGTATGGGCGGCGTTCTTTTGACTGGCGATAACAAACAGGCAAAGGCCTTTTCCAAATGGACTATCCTAGCCGAGACGTGTTTTCTTGCGTTTTGGGATCACTTGATAGCTTAGGCTACGGCCTTCTTATCTTTGTGCAGGAGCTGGAATACAATGACCACAACTACTAAGCCCACACCGATCAGGTCGGTAACGGTGCCGGGAATCAGCATAGCCAGACCGCCTGCGGCTACCATGATCCGCTCCAGTACGTTCATGTTCTTAATCAGATAGCCCTCAAGGCCAGCGGCCACACCCGCCATGCCGATAAAGCTGGTGATAATGATCTGAACAACCTGGAAGGGAGTGGAGTTAATGAACAGCATTGCGGGATTCAAAGCAAAGATATAGGGAATCAGGAAAGCGGCGATAGCCAGACGGGTCGCCTGGAAGGCCGTCTTCATGGGGTTCGCCTTGGCGATGGCAGAACCAGCGTAAGCTGCCAGAGCCACAGGAGGCGTAATGTCCGCCACAATGCCGAAGTAGAACACGAACATATTGGCAGCGATGGGGTCCATGTTCATACCAGTAACTAGGATGGGGGCACAAGTGGTAGCCATGATGATGTAGTTGGCTGTGGTAGGCACGCCCATACCCAGGACGATACAGGTGATCATGGTGAAGAACAGGGCGATCATCAGCTGGCCATTGGCCACACCCACGATGGCACTGATGAAGATCTGGCCCAGGCCGGTCAGGGTGACCACACCGGCAATGATGCCGGCCACACCGCAGGCAATGCCAATGGACAGACAGTTACGGGCGCCGTTCTCTAAAGCCCGAAGGAAGGTGAAGATGCTGGTATCGTTCTTCTGATGATAGAAGAAGGTGTCTACCGCTTTATCCACCAGGCTGATAACGATACAAAGGATGGTCGCGATAATAGCGGAGCGGGCCATGGTATAACCGCTCATAATGATGACCACCAGTACCACCAGAGGAATCAGCAGGTAGATCTTCGGGAGCAACTGACCCCACTTGGGCAGCTCGTTTCTGGGAATACCCTTCAGATCCAGACGTTTAGCGCGCAGATGCACCTGGAGGAAGATGCCAGTAAAGTACAAAATAGCAGGCAGGATGGCCCGTCTGATAATATCGCTGTACGGTACACCCACCATCTCCGCCATCAGGAAGGCGGCAGCGCCCATAATGGGCGGCATGATCTGACCGCCTGTGGAGGCCGACGCCTCAACAGCGCCCGCGAATTCGGGGGGATAGCCGGTCTTTTTCATCATGGGGATGGTAACAGAACCAGTAGTCACGGTGTTGCCCACAGAGGAGCCCGACACCATGCCGCACAGTGCGGAGGAAATAACGGCCACCTTAGCGGGACCACCGGTGGCCCAGCCAGCCAGAGCATTGGCGCAGGAAATAAAGAAATTACTAATTCCGGTAGCCTCCAGGAAAGCACCGAAGATGATGAACAGCGCGATGTAAGTAGAGCACACGCCGATGGGGGTGCCGTGGATGCCGTTGGTAGTATAAAACAGGTCATAGACGATGCGCTTCAGCGACTTTCCATCATAGAAAGCGTAGGCGATGAAACAGGTGGCCACTACCAGGATGGGCAGGCCTACCACACGCCGGCAGCATTCAAAGAGGATCAAGGCTCCCACAATGCCCAGCACAACCTCCAGCTGGTTGATGCGGGTAGCGCGAATCATCAGATCCTGCTCATTGAAGAAGAAATAAAGGTAGGGGCTGGCCCCAACGATGGCCAGAATAATATCGTACCAAGGGATACGGTTGACTCGCTGAACAGCGCCCTTGCGCATAGGGAACACAATGAATACCAGCAGAATCACCAGACCCAGGAACAGGGGACGGCGCTTGGTTTCGCTCCAGGTGGATACCAGATTCATCCACATCAGGAACAGGCTGAATGCGATCAGCAGGCCACTGACCACATACTTCGGCACACCTTCCCAAATACGAACGTTTGACTCACGGTCGTATTTTTTCATAATCTCATCAACATCGGCCTGCACATTTGCGCCATTTTCTGCCGGTGCGGTGTTTACAGTTTTCTTATCCTGATCTTCCACAGAGATGCCTCCTTTGCTAAAAATCGTATCTTTTGATAAAAGAAACTCTGCTTCAGGTCCGCTCTTTGGCCGCACTCGGCTGCGTCTTCCATTCCCTCTCCGAGATCACAACCAAATTTTTACAAAGCGTAAAGCTGGGGGCTTCTTTGATCTTCCAAAACGCTATGGAAAGATACGCGAATTTTCGTAGCTGATGTGGACCTTGGTATTCCGTCCGCACACATCCCGCAGACTGATCTCCTCTCCGCCAATCGATAGCGTGTGATCGGATACTGTGCCCACAAAAAGATAAAAGCTGGGAAGCTCCATATCAATCTTAGAGACCACCATGGCGCCTGTTCCCTCTTCATAGGTCAGCTCCATTTTAGGGTCCAAGTCAGAGGGCACCCCGGCACCAAACCCATAGTAGATGGTCTTCCGCAGCATGATTATGCCCCTCTCATCCACGTCATACACATCCGTCACAGGCGTCTTGTTGACGGAATGGATAAAGGTGATGGAAAATTCCTCTCCCCGCTCCAACGGATAAGAGATGTAGGTTTCCCCAGTCTCCGCATCACGAATGACCAGATGGCCTTCCGGGCGGAGCATAAACACTGCGGCCGCGATAACCAGACAGACTATCGCGGCCGCGGCTACCAAAACTTTGTTCTTATTCACAAAGCGTTATCAGTCGCGTCTAAGAACAGACACTCAGCTCAGAGTGGCACCCTGCTCGGTCAGATACTTCTCAGCGCCGGGATGATAGGGGATGCTGACGCCAGCGACAGCGCCTTCCAGGGAGAGCTCCTTAAACTTGGCGTGACCGTCAGCCAGGCTGGCCTGGTTGTCAAACATAGCGGTCATCAGTTCATACACCACATCCTCAGGCACGTCATTCCGGCACACCAGCATGGCGCGGATGCTGACGGTGGTGGTATCGCGGTCCAGGCCGTCATAGGTGCCGGCGGGGATCACGGTCTTAGCATAGAAGGGGTAAGCAGCCATCAGGTTTTCAATGTGCTCGTCTTCCAGAGTGATGACATTCAGAGGCTTGTTGGCAGTCGCAGCCAAGTCCACCAGAGCGGTGGTGGGGGCGCCAGACACACAGAAAGCGGCGTCGATCTTGCCATCCTTCATGCCCTCGGCGGAGTCAGAGTAGGACTGGTAAACGGGGTTTACGTCGTTAAAGGTCATGCCAAACTCAGCAAAAATCTGACCAGCGGCGAAGTTGTCGCCGGAACCGGAAGCGCCGACGGAAACGGTCTTACCCTTCAGGTCAGTGAAGGTCTTGATGTCGGGATTCAGGGTGAACACCTGGACCACCTCGTCATACAGGGCACACAGGGCGCCCCAGTCCTCATAGGGGTCTTCGCCGTCGAACAGGTCAGTACCAGTAGCGGCATAGTAAGCTACGTCGTTCTGGATAATGGCGAAGTTGACCTCATTATCCTGGAGCAGCTGAACGTTAGCGGCGGAGGCGCCGGTAGAGGTAACACCGATGTTCCCCTTGGTCAGAACGGGATTGAGGACGGTGGCCATTACGTTACCGATAGCATAGTAGTTTGCGCTGGTGGAGCCGGTGGCGATGGTGATATCCACCTTCTCACCAGAGGGAGTTTCGTTGTTGGGAGTAGAGGTGCTGGCAGAGGTATTGCTGCCACCGCTAGTGGAGCTGGTGTTGCTACCCTTGTCATTGTTCCCACAGCCGGTCAGTGCCAGACTGAGGATCATGACCATGGACAGAGCAAGTGCTAGTTTCTTTTTCATGTTCTCTTTCCTCCAATTCCATTTTTTCGTTTGCTCTTTCCACTTGGAAAGAGCAAACGCCCTATAGGGCGTTTCATGGTTGGTCCATAGACCCGCTTCCTATACTGCGGTCCCATTATATTACATTCATGTCAAAAATGCAATATCATTTTTTCCTCCCCCCTCTCCTCCACTAATTGTCTTGACATTTTGTATAAAAAATTATTTATTACATCTACTTTTTACTCCTTAATTTCCCTATATTTTTTCCTGTTTCTTTATTATTTCCATAGCTAAACGCCTATGATTTCTATGGATATTTTTTTATGGCATCCAGCCATCCATCCCCTCCTGCAGCTTTTCTAAAGCCCTCTTTTCAATGCGGGATACATAGGAGCGGCTGATGCCGCACAGAGACGCGATTTCCCGTTGGGTGCGAGGCGGGCGGTCATCCAGTCCATATCTCAAGGTAATGACCGTGCGCTCTCTGGGTGTCAGGCAGGTATCGACACAGCGGCGGACCCTTACGCAGGCATCCCTGGTATCCAACTCCTCCAGCATATTATCGTCTACGGCGATTACATCCATTAGGGACAGGGAACCGCCCTCTCCCGCAGACTCCAGAGTATCCGCCAGAGAGACCTCACCCTGGAGCTTGCGTTGGGAGCGGAAGTGCATCAGTATCTCGTTTTCTATACATCGGCTGGCATAGGTCGCCAACTTTACGTTTTTGTCCGCCTTAAATGTAGATATCCCTTTGATAAGCCCGATAGTCCCAATGGAGATCAGATCGTCCTGGTCCCCGGTTTGGGCATAGTATTTTTTCACGATGTGAGCTACCAGGCGAAGGTTGTGTTCCACCAGCAGATTTCGGGCCTCCAAGTCACCCTGGGCGCACCGTTCCAGATATTCCCTCTCCTCCGCCGCTTTTAGTGGACGGGGAAACGAACCTCCACCTCCGGACAGCCGAAGGGTAAAAAAAAGTCCGTTCATCATCAGATAGATCACAGGCGACAGCATAATCGATAACACCTCCGCCCCACTCTATTCCCGCTCTGCCCGTCCCCATTCCCCAAATATCTCTCCTGTTCTGTCGGACAGGCCAAATCTCTCCGAGGATCCCGCCTCCATCTCAGTTCTCCTCCCTTCATACCCTACAAATTCCTGGAGATTTCCTCTCCTTTTTCTCCGTTTTCTTCAAAATTTTTGAAAAATTTCAAGAACTCCTTTACCTGCCCCACTTCTTCTTATATAATTTATAATGTTAAGTTTGTGTAAAATTTTGGAGATGAGGACAGGGTGTCCTCATGGGAGGAAAGAAAATTGGGGATTCGTGATGTCATTGCCCTGCTGGGCGCCCTGGCCATCTTCCTGTTCGGTATGTCAACCATGACTTCCGGCCTGGAAAAACTGACTAGTGGAAAACTTGCTTCCCTTTTGGAGAAGCTGACTGATAATATTTTTAAAGGTGTCCTGCTAGGCGCAGTGGTGGCTGGTATGGTCCACTCCTCCGCGGCTACTACCGTTATGTGCATCGGGTTTGTCAACGCTGGCATTCTTAAGCTGCGGCAGGCTGTCGGCGTCATCATGGGGGCCAACATCGGCACCACCATTACAGCCCAGATCCTGCGGCTGGGCGGCCTATCCGATGAAAATTTGTTTTTGGCTCTCCTGAAGCCTGAGATGCTAGGACCACTGACCGCCTTTGTGGGGATTCTGTTTTTCTCCTTCTTCAACAGCGGCCGCAAAAAAACAGTAGGTCAGATCCTGATCGGCCTTGGGCTGCTGTTCATCGGTATCAAATCCATGGAGAGCGCCCTAGCCCCCTTGACTGAGCTGGAGGCCTTCCAGCAGCTGTTCATCCACTTCTCCAACCCGGTACTGGGCATCGCTGTGGGTGCGGCTATCACAGCTTTGATCCAGAGCTCCACCGCCTCTGTGGCTATTCTACAGGCCCTTTCCGCCTCCGGCGTGGTCACATTTTCCACCGCCCTGCCAATCATCATGGGCCAGAACATCGGCACCTGCGTCACTGCCATCTTGTCCAGCATCGGCGCCAGCCGGAACGCTAAACGGACCGCTGCCGTCCACCTATACTTCAATGTGATCGGCACCGTGTTCTTCCTGGTGGTGTTGTACGGTCTCAACGCCCTGATAGGACTGCCTTTCTGGCAGGATGTCATGGACTATGGCTCCATCGCGAACCTGCATTCCTTCTTCAATATCGCTTGTACTGCCCTTCTACTGCCTTTTAACCGGCAGTTGGTCAGCCTGGTGGAATGGACGATCCCAGACTCCGGTGCCGCTGATCCGGTAGCCACGGTGTTAGACCCCCGCTTCTTGTCCACTCCGTCAGTAGCTCTGGAACGGGCACGCACCGTGGTCCTCCAAATGGGTGAACTGGCCAAGAACAACTACCATCTGGCGGTGGAGCTTCTGTCCCATTACGATCAAAAGCAGTTGGATCTGCTTAACGAGCAGGAGGAGGCGCTGGACCATATGGAGAGCTCTTTGGACCAATATCTGGTCCAGCTCTCCCGCCACTCCTTAGATGACAAAGGCAGCGACCTAGTATCCGATCTGCTTCACGCCCTGTCTGATTTCGAGCGCATCGGTGATTATGTAGTCAACCTGTCCGAGTCGGCTACCGCGCTGAACGACGCCGCTCTCTCCTTCTCCCCCAAGGCACAGGCCGAGCTTGACTCCCTGTGCGCCGCCGTAGGAGAGGCCCTGAACCAGGTGCTGGAGGCCTACCGTGCCCACGACGCCTACGCCGCCTTCCAGGTAGAGCCTTTGGAGGAAGTGGTGGACCTAATCACCGCCGCTCTGCGGGAGCGCCATGTGGAGCGGCTGAAAACCGGAGAGTGTACGGTAGAGGTGGGCACCCAGTTCCTGGAGCTGCTAACTAACCTGGAGCGCATCTCTGACCATTGCTCCAATGCCGCCGTCCGCGTCATCCACCAAGCGGCCGAGAAAGGCTCCCTAGTCCGTTCGGACATCCACGCCTATCTCCACCAGCTCCACCAGGGCGGATCACCCCAATTTGACCAGCTGTTCGCCCAGGCCACTGAAAAGTACTACCAGCCCATCTCCTGACCTGTTTTCTACATGGCAAGAGCCGCCCGTGAGGGCGGCTCTTGCTTCTATTTCGCGAGGTCCTGGGCAATCAGCAGCCGAACAGCCTCCACCCCAACTTGGATGGCGGAGGAGGTGTCGTGGGACTCCTCCTGATCCAAGCCCGCCTGCTCCCGCTCCTGGTTCCAGATCACATGGAACACAGATCCACACCGCACCCGGCGGCTGGCCGCCACAGCAAAGAGAGCCGCGGACTCCATTTCAGAGGCCAGCACCCCCAGGCGCTTCCATGCCTCCCATTTCTGCTCCAACTCATAGGACACCGGCATCCTGCCTGGAGAATGCTGACCATAGAAGGAGTCCTTACACTGGACCACCCCGGCATGCCAGGGGTAGCCCAAGGTCCGGCACGCCTGAACCAAGGCACAGGTGACCGCAAAGTTAGGGACTGCGGGCCACTCGATGGGGGCGTACTCCCGGCTTGTCCCCTCCATCCGGACAGCACCGGTGGCCACCACCACATCGTTGCTTCGGACAGCCAAGTCGATTCCCCCACAGGTCCCCACTCGGACAAAGGTATGTGCACCGATGTTCGCCAGCTCCTCCATCGCAATGGCCGCGGAGGGTCCACCAATGCCGGTAGAACACACCGACACTTTTTCTCCCAACAGGGTACCGGTATAGACCACATATTCCCGGTTGGTCCTTATATGGACAGGCTGGTCAAAACAGCGGGCGATGGACTCACACCGCCCCGGGTCACCCGGAAGAATACAGTATCCCCCCACGTCTCCCGGCCTGCACTGGATATGGAACTGTATGTCCCGCTCCTGCTCATTCATGGGAATGACCTCCTTTTTCCTGATATCTGGTTTATTTTAGCATGACTTTCCACTCGAAACAATATATTTGTGGCGGGCACCTAAAAGCCTATCTGTCAATCTTGACCTTTCTGTGGAACTATACTATAATTGGCCTTACTATAATTGTGCTATTTTACCCCTTCCTTGATTCATTCAGGGAGGGATGGGCCTGTCATTCTATTTACACCGCCATGAAGGAGGTCCTATTTTGAAGCGTTCTATATTCCCTGCGGCCGCAATCTGTCTACTGATTGGTTTTTTATTAGGTGGCATCTTTCCCTTTCCTTGGTCCCTTCGGGAAACTGTGATCCTTCCTCCTACCCCCAGCGCCCTGTCCAACGCTCCCGCCCCTGGCTCTTCTTCTGTCACAGACAGCTCCACCCAGACAGAATCATCTACCCCCCTGCCCCCGGACAACTTTCCCCTGCTCAACACCGCCTGTGCTGTTCTCCATGCCCTGAAAGAGGAGGATTACGGTCAGGTGGCCTCATTTGTCCACCCCGAAAAGGGCGTGACCTTTACCCCGTACTCTACCGTAAATCTTGAGCAAGACCTGACCCTTTCCGCGGCCCAAATCCAGGGGCTGGAAGAGGACCCCCGGGTCTACACCTGGGGCTTTGAAGATGGCCGAGGCAACCCTATCCAGATGACGATATCCCAATATGTGGACCGGTATGTATTCAACCAGGACTACACCCAGGCCAGTGAGATCGGCATCGACCAGATTATGATTAGCGGCAACGCCCTGGAGAATATTACTACGGCTTACCCCGGTTGCCGATTCGTAGACTTTTGTATCCCCAGTATTGACCCAGTGAACGAGGGGTTAGACTGGTGCTCCTTAAAGCTGGTATTCGAGCTGGGAGAGTCTGGCTGGCTGCTGGTAGGTGTAGTACACGGTGAGTGGACCATCTAAAGTCCGCTTCTCTGTCTCTATATGTTCTGAAAAACATTCCCTCCTGCTCTGGTGAAAGCAGAGTATGATATCATACGCGAAAGGATATTTTACATGAAAATCATCATTGTAGGCAGCGGGAAAGTCGGCTTCACGCTGGCAGAACAGCTGGTCCGGGAGCAGCACGACGTCACCATCGTGGATCTGCGGGAGGAGTCTCTGCGCCGGGCCTCCGATATGCTGGACGTCATGGTTATCCACGGGAACGGTGTCTCCACCTCCACTCTGCGGGAGGCCGGGGCGGATACCGCCGACCTGCTGGTCGCGGCCACCAATTCAGATGAGGTCAATATGGTCTGCTGCCTGACCGCAAAAAACATGGGCACCGGCTACACCATCGCCCGTATCCGTGACCTGGAGTATTCTAATAGCCTGGTAGAGTTGCGCCGGAATCTGAAGATCGACATGGTCATCAATCCAGAGAACGCCACCGCCATTGAGATTTCCCGCCTGCTCCGTTTCCCTCCCGCCGCCAACATTGAAACGTTCTTTCGGGGCCGTGTGGAGCTGATGGGCTTTCGCCTACAGGATGGAGATTTTCTCGTTGGCACCCCCTTCTACTCTTTGCCTCCCCAGGTCAAGGAACTGTCCCTGCTGTTCTGTGCTGTAGAACGGGGAAAATCGGTGGTCATTCCCAATGGCTCCTTTGTTCCTCAAATTGGGGACAAGCTGTATCTGGTAGGATGTCCGGAAAGTCTGGATCAGTTTTTCCGCCTGCTGGGCCGATACGCTCAGAAGGTCCACCATGTCTTTATTCTGGGCGGCGGCAAGATCTCTGTCTACTTAGCACGCATTCTGGAGAAGATGGGGATGAAGCTGAAAATCGTGGAATTGGACGAGGCCCAGTGTCGTCTCATCAGTGAAAAATTCCCCAAGTCCATGGTAATCCATGGCGATGGTTCCGATCAGGAGCTGCTGGAGTCGGAGCGTTTTTCCGCTTCTGACGCCTTTGTAGCCCTCACGGACCGGGACGAGGACAATCTGATCATCTCCCTATATGCCATGCAGCAGGGCATACCCAAGGTAGTCGCCAAGGCCAACCGCCAGAATTATGCCGGCATTGCCCGGGCCATCGGTCTGGAAAGTGTTATCTCTCCCAAGGCCATCACTGCCGCCCAGATCCTTCACCGGGTCCGCGGGATGCAGAACTCTCAAGGCAGCGTGATGAATTCACTCCACCGCATCGCTGACGGCGCGGCTGAGGCCATGGAGTTTACCGTGCGTTCTACTACCCGTTATCTGAATGTTCCCCTGAAGGATCTCCGTCTGAAAAGCGGCATTCTGATCGCCGTCATCATGCGTGGGCGGGACATCATCATCCCTGAGGGTTCCTCCTCTATTCAGGAGGGAGATTCCGTCATTCTGATCTCCCGCGGCAGACTCATCCTGGATTTAAACGACATCTACGAGGACGATGGCCCGTTCCCCCACCCTGGAGAGCCTTAAACTTATTTTGAAACTGTTAGGGCAGGCGGAGCTAAAAGGGTTGGAGTGGGTCCTTCCCCCTGCCCTGGCGTCTTTCGGTTGCTTTCCCCTCCTTCTACTGGGGACCTCCCTGATCCTCTCTCTGGATGGGCACTCCTTTCCAGTCTCCCTCACCTCCGCTTTGACCAGTTTGAGCAATGTCTGGACCGGGCTGGATCTGATAGAACCTACCGGTCACTCTTCCTACCTGTCCAAACTGGTCATGTCTCTGTGCATGGCCATCGGCCGTCTGGAGCTCTTCCCCATCCTGGTCCTTTTCAGCCGTGAGGCTTGGCGGCACATCTGATCTTTTTTCCCGATATTATTTTCCCGGAGGCCCTATATGAATGTCAAGCTCATCCTGAAACTCCTCGGCCGCGTAGAGCTGCTAATTGCCGGCTCCATGCTGCTTCCTCTGGGGGTGTCTCTGCTCTATGGCGAAAGTCCTCTCCCCTTTTTGACCAGCATCGCCGTTCTCCTGTGCACCTGCCTTCCCCTCTCTCTAATGCGGACTGGGTCTGGCTTTTTTCTGCGGGACGGCTTCGCTGCTGTCGGCCTGATCTGGCTGCTGGTCAGCGTGGCCGGGGCGCTCCCCTTTTACTTCTCTGGGGAGTTTTCCTCCTTTACAGACTGTCTGTTTGAATCCGCCTCCGGCTTCACCACTACTGGTGCCACAATCCTAGCTGATATTGAGGCCTGCTCCAAAGGCATCCTCTTCTGGCGCTCCCTCACCCATTGGCTGGGCGGTATGGGCGTATTAGTGTTAGCCACTGCTATCGTACCCTCTCTCGGTATCCGCTCTCACTACCTGACCCAGGCGGAGAGCCCCGGTCCGGTCTTCTCCAAGCTGGTACCCAAGCAGGCCCAGACCTCTAAAATCCTGTACAGTATCTATTGCGTCCTCACCCTGACAGAGGTTGTGTGTCTGAAACTGGCTGGTATGCCGCTGTATGATTCCTTTATTCACGCTTTTTCCTCCGCCGGTACCGGGGGCTTTTCCAACCGGAATGCCAGCGTGGGCGCTTATGGCAGTGTGGCCATCGACTTGATTATTACCGTCTTTATTCTTCTGTTTTCACTGAATTTCGCGGTCTATTTCCTGCTGCTCACCCGGAAATGGCGGGAAGCCCTCTCCAGCGACGAGCTCCGGTTTTTCCTGCTAGTGGTGACAGGCGCCACCATCCTGATTGCCATAGACATCGCTCCCCTCTATACCAGTATTTGGGAGAGCCTCCGATATTCCGTGTTCCAGGTAGCCTCTATCATCTCTACCACTGGCTTCGCTACCGCGGATTTTGTACTCTGGCCCCATTTCTCCCAGACAATTCTAGTGCTCCTTATGTTCTGCGGCGCCTGTGCCGGCTCTACCGGAGGAGGCATCAAGTGCTCTCGGGTATTGATTCTGCTCCGTTCCATTCGGCGGGAGATCCACCGGGTTATTCATCCCCGGTCTGTCGAGGTAGTTAAGCTGGACGGCAAGGTGGTGGAAGAGGACACACTACGTTCTATTAGCGTTTTTGTCGGCAGCTATCTTTTCATCATATTAGCTGCCACCCTGATCATTTCTTTAGACGATTTTCCCTTCTCCGTATCTTTCAGTTCCGCCCTTACCTGTATCAGCAACGTGGGTCCTGGTTTGGAGCTGGTGGGTCCCACCGGTAATTTTTCCGCCTTCTCCCATCTGTCCAAGATAGTCATGTCACTGTGTATGATTATCGGGCGTCTGGAAATCTTCCCCATTCTGGTCCTTTTCAGCCGTCAAGCCTGGCGACACACCTGATTTTTACAAGCGGCCCGGCCATTTCCTTGGAAATGGCCGGGCCTTTTTCGGCTACTTCCACCCTTTCTGTCACTGCTATCTTTTTTGAATCTCCCGTTATTTTGACTTGCAATTTTTTTGTTATGTGGTAAAATACTTTTATAACCTTACGACTAAGCAATCTTATTCTATATTTAGAATTTGCTTATCGTATCAAAGGAGCGTGTAAGATTTGGATAGATTGTTCTGGATCGGATTAGTGGGAGCTGCGGTGGCACTGTTGTTCGCCTGGCTCCAAAGCAACAGGGTCCGGGCCTTCTCCGAGGGCAACGACACCATGAAAAAGATCGCCGCCGCTATCCGGCAGGGTGCAAACGCCTATTTGAAGCACCAGTATGCCACGGTGTCCAAGGTCTTTTTCGTGGTGTTTTTGATACTGCTGGCTCTGGCAAGGTTCCATATGCTGGATAACTGGTTTATTCCCTTTGCCTTCCTCACCGGCGGCATCTACTCCGCTCTAGCCGGCTTTGTGGGGATGAAGATCGCCACCTCTGCCAACGCCCGCACCGCCCAGGCGGCCAGCGAGAGCCTGAACAAAGGGTTGAATGTAGCCTTTTCCTCCGGCGCAGTCATGGGCTTCACTGTGGTAGGATTAGGTCTGCTGGATATCTCGGTGTGGTTCCATATTTTGAAGTATGTGGCTCACTATGACGCCGCCAAAATTGCCCAGACCATGGTTATGTTTGGCATGGGCGCCTCCTTCATGGCTCTGTTCGCCCGTGTGGGAGGCGGTATCTTCACCAAAGCCGCCGACGTGGGCGCCGACCTGGTAGGTAAGGTAGAGGCTGGCATTCCGGAGGACGATCCCCGCAACCCCGCAACCATCGCTGACAACGTAGGTGACAATGTGGGGGACGTGGCCGGCATGGGCGCCGACCTGTATGAGAGCTATGTGGGTTCTATCCTGGCCACCTTCGCTCTAGGTGTGGCCGCTTATCCCGGCAGCAGCTGGGAGGCTATGCTACTCCCCATTGCTCTGGCTGTGGTGGGCATTCTGTGCTCCATTTTTGGCTCCTTCCTGATCCGAACCAAAGAGGGAGCCAGCCAGCGTGAGCTGCTGGGCACCCTGCGCAAAGGCACCTATACCGCCGCCGTCCTGGCCGCTGTCATCGCCGCCCCCTTGACCTATTTCATCCTGGGCAGTTGGGGCGTTTACATCGCTATCCTCTGCGGACTGATCGGAGGCTGTGCCATCGGCTACTTCACCGAATACTACACCTCCGACACCTATAAGCCCACCCAGGGGCTGGCCGACTCCACAGAAACCGGCGCCGCCACCACCATCATCGGCGGCCTGTCCCTGGGAATGCTGTCCACCATCGCCCCCATCCTCATTGTGGGCGCGGCAGTCATCATCTCCTTCCTGGCTGCCGGGGGCTCTCTCACTACCTCTGCTGAAAACTATACCGAGCTGTTCTCCAAGGGCCTCTACGGCATTGGCATTGCCGCCGTCGGGATGCTGTCCACCCTGGGCATCACCCTGGCGACCGACGCCTACGGCCCTGTGGCTGACAACGCCGGCGGTATTGCCGAGATGTCCGGCCTGGGTGATGAGGTCCGTGAGCGCACCGATGCCCTGGACTCCCTGGGCAACACCACCGCCGCCACCGGAAAGGGCTTTGCCATCGGCTCCGCCGCCCTCACCGCCCTGGCCCTGCTGGTCAGCTATGTAGATATCGTGAAGGCCAAGATGGATTATGCCCCTGACCTCTCCCTCACCAACCCAGCTGTGCTGGTGGGACTGTTCATCGGCGCTATGCTCACCTTTGTCTTTGCCGCTCTCACCATGAGCGCTGTCCAGCGGGCCGCCCAGTCCATCGTGGTAGAGGTCCGCCGCCAGTTCCGGGAGATCGCCGGCATCATGGAGGGCACCACAGATCCTGACTACGCCTCCTGCGTGGGCCTTTGTACCAAGGGGGCCCTGCGTGAGATGGTGAAGCCCTCCCTGCTGGCCATCATCGTTCCCATCTTCACCGGTCTGATCCTGTCTGTGGAAGGTGTGGTGGGCCTGCTGGGTGGTGTGTCGGTCTCCGGCTTTGCCGTGGCGGTATTCATGTCCAACGCCGGCGGCGCCTGGGACAACGCCAAGAAGTACATCGAGTCTGGCCACCACGGCGGCAAGGGCTCGGAGCAGCACAAGGCCGCTGTCATCGGCGACACTGTGGGCGATCCCTTCAAGGACACCTCCGGTCCCTCCCTGAACATCCTGATCAAGTTGGTATCTACCGTGTCCATCGTGTTCTCCGGCCTGATCGTCAACTTCCACCTGCTATAAAAACATAAAAACCGCCCCCGCACAAGGTGAGATAACGTAAGGAAGTTACCTCTCTTAGCTATTATCAGATAGCCGAGAGTGATTAGATAGCAGAGATATTTAACAGATATGGGCAGAATTATCATGGGAAGGTCCGTATTTGAGCAGACGGAAGGAACCTACCGCCAAAAGTTGGATTATCTTCTCTCTAACCTCATCATTTCTGAATTCGCTTCTATCGGCATATGGGACCGGCGACACCTGTGGTACATCAAAGAAAATCTATACCTATCTGCTGCTAGGCGGCAAGCTGAACAGCTGTTTGGCCGAAATAGGCCAGAAAATAAAGGAAATGTTTTCTCGACCAATAATATCAGATAGCTATGCAAGAGAGCATTACGAAAAAACTCAAAGCAGAAGATCAGATGGAATGGATGAGAAAGATGAACTCCATCTACATCTGTACAAAAGAAATATTCTATGACGAACTGATTTATCGTTAAAGGCAGAAAATAGGAGTGCTGGTGTAATGCCAGCACTCCTCAGTCTGTCAAAAGGCACGCCGGAGGCGTGCCTTTTGTTTTTTTGGATAGAAAGACAAATGACCGCTTGAAACGCCAAAAATACGTTTGTTGCTCAAATGGATCAAGTACATTTTTTCAGATATGTCCGTCTAAAAATAGTCCGCTGTAATCTTCGGCTGGTTTACAGGGTCAAAACACACTCACAACAGCGATAATCACTGTTGTGAGTGTGGGCAATGAAACGGGCTGGGGTGCACATCGCCTGGGACGATTCGCCGGATATGTCCAAATCCTTGGGGATCACAAACTTAATGCACTTGACCAACACATCCTTTCAGGAGGGATATAGACAATAGTCTGTAAAAGTCTACTGCACCCACCCCAATAAGGGATGTGGTCATCATGACCTGGTACTTCAAAAGGTAGAAAAAACCTCTAAAATCCAAAAAAATAACAGATTCCACCTGCAGATATTGAAATATCTACATGACAAGGTTTTTTTGTTGGTCAATACACAGAAAAACATACATAATTCGATTGTTTTGTTGACAAATATTCAACATATAAATAAAATGTAGTTATAGCAACAACATACCCAGTATATAAGAAGAAAGGATGTAGCAAAATGTCCATTGGAAATCGAGTGTTCCTAAAACGTCCTATGCCTAGCCGGGAGCTACTGGACGGTTTCGCCGGGCTGCCAGCCGCCAACATCGCAGATACCATGGGCCGCTCCTGTGCCATGAATCCCCGGATCAAGCTGATGAGCGGCTTTCGGGGCATCATGGTTGGGCCAGCTCTTACAGTAAAGGCACGGGCAGGAGACAACCTGTTCCTGCATCAGGCATTGGACATGTCTCAGCCGGGAGATATCATCGTGGTGTCCAACGATGAAGACCAGACCCGTTCCCTCATGGGTGAGATCATGTTCACCTATGCAAAGTACCAGCGGAAGCTGGGCGGACTGGTGCTGGACGGACCCGTCCGGGATCTGGATGCCCTGCGAGAGATGGACCTGCCGGTGTATGCTACCGGCTCCACTCCGGGTGGTCCACACAAGGAGGGTCCTGGTGAGATCAACGTCCCTATCGCCTGTGGCGGCGTCAGCATAAACCCCGGCGATATTATTGTAGCCGACGCTGACGGGATTATCGTGGTACCCCTAAAGGATGCCCCAGTGGTCTTAGAGGCGGCAAAGAAGTTCCATGAGCAGGACGCAGCTAAAGTGGAAGCCGCCAAAAACGGGACCTCCAACCGGGCGTGGGTCATGAAAAGCCTGGAGACAAAAAAGACTGAGTTTATCAACGGAACTTATGGGGAATAGAAGCAATCGAAGCAGGAGGAAGCAAGTAATATGACAATAGATGAAAAAGTTGAACAATTGGCACAGTACCTGCCCAGTCTTCGGGATGTAGCGGATCCGGCTACAGTTCAGGGTATTGTGCAGGTGTGGTACACAGCGCTGGATATGAGCCCTTGGGAAACCTTTGACCAGGCCAAATTCAAAGAGGGAATGGATGACATAACCTTGATCTCTCATGTCAACTCCTCGGTAGAATGCGCCTTGTCACTGGCCCGCATCATCCACAAGTATCACGGCTGCAACTTTGATGAGCAGCGAATCATTATCCTGGGCTTGCTCCACGACGTAGATAAGGTGGTGGAATATGTCTACGACAAAGACGGTAAACTGGTGGTTTCAGAAATTGGCCGAAAAATCCAGCATGGTGTGTTAACAGCGATGCTGGCGCGGGAAGCAGGGTTCGATGTGGATATGCAGCATCTGATCCTAACCCATACCCATGACCAGAATATGAAGCCCATGTGGAAAGAAGGTGTTTTGTTCAACTACGCGGACTTGTGCGACTGGGAAATGACCTGTCGATTTTTGGACGATTAAATATGAAATGAGAGAGGAGAAAACATGATGAAAGCGTGGAAAAATATTCCCCTTTATATGAAAATATTTATTCTCTTGATTGCCGGATGTGTAATCGGTTTTGTGTTTGGCGAGAATGTTGCTGTGCTTGCTCCAGTGGGCGATGCCTATATCAAGCTACTGAAGATGCTGATTGTGCCGCTGGTATTTTTCTCGATTATCTCTGGCGTAACCAAACTGGCCAGTCCGAAGGAATTTGGCCAAGTAGGCATACGTGTGATTGTATTTTACATTGTGACTACCATCGTGGCTGCAGCTATAGGCGTGGTAATCTCCCTGGGCGTGAACCCTGGCATCGGAGCGGAGGGAATGCTGGGTACCGTGGAGGAGACCACCTCCCAGGCGTATAGTTTTGCTGACTCCATCCTGACGTGGATTCCTGAGAACATTGTTTCATCCATGGCCAAGATGGATATGATCCCCATCATTATCTTTGCGGTACTTTTTGGCGTGTGCATCATCATGGTTGGTGAAAAGGCGAAGCCCATTGTTGCTTTTATTGAGGCAGGCAACGAGGTAATGCTCCAGATGACCAACTTGATCACTGACTTAGCCCCCTACGGCATCTTCTTCCTAGCCATGCAGTTGACTGGTACCCTGGGAACTGAGATGTTAGCTGTGGCTGTTAAGTTCGTGGTGGCAATCTATGTGGCGTTACTGGTCATTATGTTGGTATTTTATCCGCTCGTTTGTAAGTTTATGGGGCGGTTTTCTCCTATCCAGTTTTATAAAAACGTCGGTCCTGCTCTGATGATGGCCTTCAGTACCGGTTCTTCCAATGCCGCTCTTCCTATGGGCTTCACCTGCCAGGAGAAGCGCTGCGGCGTACCTGAGAAAATTTACAGTTTTTCTCTCCCACTGGGCGCGACGGTCAACATGAACGGTTTTGCGGCCTCTCTTGGTATCATTGCGGTCACTGCTTTGGAGCTGTATAATGTTCCTCTGACTCCCGTTCTGGTGATTCAGGCAGTGGGCATGGGCCTAGTTTTATCCATTGGAGCCCCGGGTATCCAGGGTACTGCAGTAGTGATGTCAGCCATAATGTTTGAGGCTTTGGGTCTGCCCATGGGTATGCTGCCCCTAATCGCTGCCATCTGGCCACTGGTGAACATCGGTACCACTACCGTTAATGTGACCGGAGACCACATCGGTACCTGCGTTATTGCCTCTAATTTGGGTATGATAGACAAAAAAGTGTTTGATCAGAAGAATATGGATAAGTAATCCTGCGTGTAAGATTAGCATTTTATATATTAGGGAGAATCTGATACTATGGCAACTATACTTGCTGAACGCATGAGCAAATTCAGCGGTTCGCCTACCTCGGCGCTGATCGCCAAGGTGGCAGAGCTGAAGCGGCAGGGGAAAGATATCATTTCCCTGAACGTAGGGGAACCGGATTTTGGGACCCCGGACTACATCAAGGTGGCAGGGATAAAGGCTATTACGGACAGCTTTACTAAATACACCCCGGGCAACGGTATCTTGGAACTACGAGAGGAGATCATAAAAAAGCTAAAGAAAGAAAACGGCATAGAGTATGCCCTGAATGAGGTGACCACGGCGGTGGGGGCCAAGCAGGCCATTGCTAGCACCATGATGGTCATTGCTGGGCCAGGGGACGAGGTTCTGCTGCCCATCCCCTGCTGGGTAAGCTATACGGAGATGATCCGTCTGGCGGGTGCTGATCCGGTGCTCGTCCCGGTACGTGAGGACAACTATGAGCTAAATCTGGACTCCATTCAGTCGGCCATCACCCCCAGAACCAAGGCCATCATCATCTGCACCCCCAACAATCCCACCGGTGCGGTGTACAGCGAGGAAAGCCTGCGCAAGCTAGCCCAGCTGGCGGTGGAGCACGACTTCTTCATCGTAGCCGACGAGATCTACGAGAAACTGGTCTATGACGGCGCCAAGCACTTCAGTGTCGCCTCCATCTCTAAGGAAGTAAAGGACCATACCATCACCGTCAATGGCTTTTCCAAAGCTTATGCCATGACCGGCTGGCGCATCGGCTACGCTGCTGCCCGGGCGGATGTAATCAAGGGCATTATGGCGGTACAAAGCCAGACCACTTCCGCCACCAGCTCCATCTCCCAAAAAGCCGCTGTGGCCGCCCTCCAGGGTCCCCAACATGACCTAGAGGAAATGGTAAATGAGTTCAAACGTCGCAAGGACTATGTGACAAAGCGACTGAACAGCATCCCTGGGATCATCTGTCCCAACGTGAAAGGTGCCTTCTATGTGTATCCCGATATACAGTCTTATCTGGGCAAGTTTTTCGGAGTGAAAAAGATTGAGACATCTGTGGATCTATGTCAATATCTGTTGGACGAGGCGCTGATCTCCACGGTGCCGGGAGAGGCCTACAATGTTCCCGGAAAGATTCGGATCTCCTACTCCAACTCTATGGAAAATTTGAAAGAGGCCCTGGACCGGATGGAGTGTGCCCTAGCTGCACTTACTTAAGGAAAGATTCTGTTTCAATTGTGGGGTGACGCAATTTGCGCCACCCCACGCTGTATTTAAAGGGAGCCCCAGTGATTGACCGGGACGGTGGTTATGTGGTATCCTGTATTTATTAAATAAGGGTGGGGATATCATGGAAGAATTGGCAAAGAAAATTCAAAGCATGACACTGACCCGGACGGACGTGGAAATCGCGGAGTATATTCTAGCGCATTTGAGCACCATTGGGTTCCAGACCTCCACTACACTGGCCGAGGCTATAGGGGTGAGTGACACCTCGGTAATCCGCTTTATCCGGAAGCTAGGCTTTAAGGGCTACTCGGAATTCCGCAGTGAGATGAACGCCCGAGTGGCCAAGCAGATCGCTCAGGCCCACAAAGACCTTTCACCGGGAGAGAAATACGCCAAGAGTCTGGAGAAACTCAATCCTAGCAACCTGATTAATGATGTGAGCCGGTACACTCTGGAAAACCTGCAACGCACCTACTCTCAGATGGATCAGGACACTGTGGAGCGGATCGTAGATATCCTACTGAAAAGCGACCGGAAGTACATTGCCGGCTTTCGAGGAACCGCCTGCTGCGCCCAGTACATGGCCAGCAAGCTCCTGTTCCTTACCCCCCATGTAGTCCCTGTGGTCCACGGGGATGCCACCGCGGTAGAAAATATTTTGGATATTACCCAGCATGACTGCCTGTTCCTGTACAGCTTCCCCAAGTACTCCGAGATTAACCGCGCACTGATGGACATTGCCAGAGAGAATGGTGCCAAGATCATCCTGATGACCGACCGCCACACTAGCCCCTTAGCCAGCAAAGCGGACGTGGTGGTATTGGCCCAAGTGGAAGGTCTGGGATTCACCAACTCCTATGTGGCTCCTCTGAGTCTGTCCGAGGTAATCCTGCTGGCCATGAGCGACCGCAGAGATGTAACGCGCACAGTGCGCTTCAAACGTATCGACACAGTAATGGATAAGGAACGCCTGTATTAATTTTTAAAAATGTTTTTACTGGTCAGCCAGAATTGTCAGAACTCGGTTTTATCGGAGAAGTTGTACACTTCTATTCAAAAGTTGGCGCATAATTTACAAATTTGCTGGCAATCTCCAAGCATAAACATCAAATAATAGTACCTACTGCTAGTCTGTTTTGTCAAGCTGATACTCAGACTGTAGACAAAGCGGCTCTGGGATTTATATTCCAGAGCCACTTTGCTTTTATTAACTGAATTGCATTATAAAATAGAATTTTTGAGTGGGCCTTCTTCCCCAGAAGATCCCATTTTGCCTTAATTTTAAGATTCATGCAGGCACATGTAAGCCCGGCTTTCATTTCTCTTCTGGTTTTTCCAAGGATTTTTGACCGAACGGTGGCCATATTTAGAAAGTGTTGACAAACATCTGCTCTGTTTTGTGATAGGTCAATTTGGGGAAGAAAATTTTGTCCGGCTGAATATCCGCTATATTGTTATCATGGATAATATCGACATCGCAAATGGCATCAGCGACATCGTATCCTGGAGATGGAGGTCAGTTAGGAAGCCACTACGGACAAGACAGCTGACCTGCAGTGGTCCAATTGAACGGGCTAAAAAGGCGACCCGGTTGGCAGGCTTGACGTCTGAGATAATCCAATTTATTGAAAAAACGTGGTGTCTAAGCCCGACAAGGTAGACAGCAAGCAGTATCACCAGGTGGACATTTACTACAACACCATTTGCCTACGAGCAGCGCCGGAGCCGGAACCGCTGGAACAGAAATATATGATCACCAAGCCAAAAAAGACATCGTAGCTGAAGCTATGCCGCTCGAATAGGTAATTTGTCATCTGCAACCCCGCCCCTTAGGGCAAATTCCTAACGGAATTTGCCCCAAGGGGCGGTTTTTTCAGGCCATTTTGGAAACCAGCTTGCTGAAGGCGCGGGGATCGACGTTGTCCTCCGCTACCACATGGGCCTTCTTCCCGATCAGGGCGAACAGCCCCAGCAGGGAGCGGGCATCCAGCATTACAGTGCCGGAACTGAGCCACACCTCATAGGGGGCCTTGGCCGCCAGCCGGTTTATTTTTTCGATCTGAGCACCATTCTTGATCTCGATCTCACAAATCATATCTATTACCTCCTTGATATCCGCCCGCGCGTTCTTAAGGTGCGGGCGGCCGTCGTGCCTCACCTCCATGCCGTCGGCCCGTGGAGGGAGGGGGCAGTTTCCTGTCGCTCTTGCCGTCGAGCGGACCGCCTCCTTCTGCGGTCGCCCGTATTGTATCAGGAAGGACTTGCCTACGTCAAGGACGATTTTTGTTGAAGTCGCATAATTTATATCTTCATTTTTTGTATATAAATCACAATTCAAATCCTCAGCCACAGTATGGCCGAGGGTCTGATACCTCTAATCTTCCGGTCCGGCCATGAGGTCCATCTGCACTGTTTTAAAGGTTTCATCGTCAAACAGATGGATCTGCCGGTGCTCCCAGGCCGACAGCAGGGGATAGCACAGCCAGCTATTCTGGTGGGTGTAGTCCATCTGGGATAAGAAGTATATCTTATCCTCCCCCTTGCCCCCCACATAGGACACATAGCCCCGGCAATTCTCTCCCCACAAGGGCAGGGAGAACTGGGCGGACATGTCCCGCTGGAGGTTCGGCCCAAAGGAAAAGCCTCTTGAGGTATACTCATCCCACCCCAGGCTGGTGTACTCTCCCGTAAAGGTCTGTCCCTCCCGGTCATAGAGCAGCCGTCCGGAGAACTCTGTGGGGTACTCCTCCCAAGCCGCATACTGACTTTCCGCCGTAATTGCGGCGATTTGAAGGCGGATGCTCTCCGTCCCCCGGACCTTGGGCTCCTCCTGCCAGAGGAAGTGCTGGATCACCTTCCACCGCCCATCAGGAAGTTCCAGCGCCACACTGGTAAGGCGCAGCTCATACACATCATAGACCCGGCTGATGTGGGTGCTGTTCCCCACAGTTTCCCGCACCTCACGGCCCTTATTCATGGGAAATTCCCTTTGCTCCACCACCGCCCGGATACTTTCGGCACAGTCAGCCAGATCCTCCGGAGCCAGGTCGGATGTCACGTCCTCCGGCACCCCCAGGTCCAGAAGGTGGGCTGCGGTTTCCTCCCATCCCGTCTGCTCCCCGGCAGGCCGCGGGACCCACTCCATAGGGAACCGGCCAAAAAGGAGGGTGGCCAGAGGCAGACAGACCAGCAGAGCCCCAAGCCAGGACAGGCACACCGTCCTATCAGACAGGCGGACAGGGGCCGCATTCACTTCATATCCGGCTCCGTCCAGGAGATTGGCCAGCCTGGCCAGGTTGCGGAGCAGGGCGATATAGCAGACCAGCAGGACCAGCAGCATCGGCCAGCCCTCCGCATCCAGGAAGGCCAGTCCGGTCAGGAGCAGATAAAACACGACCAGCGCGCCGGCGGCGCCGGCTCTTTGTTCCTGCCCGGCTTTCCGCTGGACAGCCCTGATCCCCTGCCACAGGCAGATATACTGCAGCAGAGGAATAAGCAAGGTCAGATACATCCAGGTGGGGGTCCCCTCGATTCGCAACAGGGTGGCGTTAGCCAGCAGCCGGAAAAATTGACCCATAACCCGGTATAGACTGATGGCCCAGCCCAGGGCAAACCACCCATTCTCTCGACGCAAAGTTCGGAAACCCAGCCACATCAGCATCAGGCCGGCGGTGGGCAGCAGATACTGCAGCCACAGGAAATGGATTAAAATGGTGGTCAGCCCCACGCCCCAGACAACACGCCTAAGGGCCCGCTTCCAGGGCGTGATCTCCTCCAGCACTTCCGCCGGAGGCGGTACAGCGGACATCCCATCCTCTACCATCTGGTCAAAGCTCCGGTCGTCAGACATTCCACTCACCTCTCAATTCCTTGCGCAGGCGTAGGCGGATTCGGCGCAGGCGCCCCTCTACGCCGCGCTCAGTCAGCCCTAATTCGGCGGCCATCTGGGCAGCAGACTGAAGGTAATAGTATTTTCGGTAGAACAGACTACAATCGATTTCACTCATCCGACGCACCGCCAGCAGCAGGCGTTGGGTACGCTCCTTGCGCAGCAGCTCCTCCTCCGGTCCGGGGGCAGGGTCCAGCATACTGTCGTCCAGCGGCTGACAGTCCCCGGTCCCGCGGCGGGCGGCCCGCCGCCGGTTTAGGGCTGTATTCCGAGCAATGGCCGACAGCCAGGCGGTCAGAGAACCCCGCTCCGGGTCGAACTGGTCTGCCCTCTCCCATATCTGGAGGGCCACATCAGACAGACACTCCTCCCGTTCTCGCGGGTCGTCCAGGATTGGGCACAGGATATAGCGCAGCAGCGGGCCATGCCGGACCAGCAGCTGATCCAGCCCCCGCTGATCCCGGCTCCGCAGCAGCCGGAGCAGCTCCAGGTCGTCCATGGGTTCCCCCCTCTCTGTTCTCTCTACCTTACTATACACCCATTGGAGGAGATATCCCACGAAAAATTATTCTTTTTAATAAATGGAGAGAGGACGCCGGTATGCGTCCTCTCCCCATTTGCTATTTCGCTCTTTAGAGCGCGAGATAGAGTTTTTCAATTTTCTCCACCGCTTCGTCAGCAGTCTGTGCGCCCATGTCCAGCTCAAGATCACAGCCGCTTCCCCATTCCTGCCCTGTATAGTGCTCATAGTAGGCGCGGCGCCGCTTATCCATCCGTTTTACCATCCGGACCGCCTTGCCTGGAGAGAGCCCCTCTTGGGCCATCTTCCTCCGCACCCGGTATTCAAAAGGGGCACGGACAAAAACCTTCAGCAGCCGTACCTCCGCGTCCCGCAAAACGTAACCGGCGCAGCGGCCTACGAAGATACAGTCCTCCTCACTTGCCAGGCGGCGTATTTCATGGCTCTGAAGGGCAAAGAGCACCTCTGAGGTGGGCAGTCCCCGGACAATGTGCTGGTTTCCCTCATATACCCCTTGAAACAGGAATGGGTTGGTCGCTGTTTCGTCCGCCTTTTCCAGCGTCTTGACCGCCAGCTCCCCATATTTGCAGGCCAGATGCAGAATGTCCCTCTCATAGACCCTGATCCCCAGCTTCGCTCCCGTTCTGACCGCAATCTCATGGCCTCCGCTGCCAAACTGGCGCCCAATGCAGATGATCTTATGTACCATGGTCATCCCTCCTCTCTCTTGACCGCCTCCTCCACTGGCGCCGGTATTGAAATCTCCTCCGTTTCCTCAGGGAAGGTAAAGCTTCCGGATATAGACACAGGGGCGTTGATAGATAGGACATGGACACTGCCACGAACCTGGAATGAGATACGTTCGATTCCCTGGTCTGTCAGTTCGATCTGGAGCTTCCCGGCAGTCAGGCTGGTGTCCAGCCCTTCCGCCTCCGGCAGAAGCGCCTGGATCACCTCTTCGATTTCCTCCTGCCGGAGGGAAAGGGTGTACAGACCGGTCCCGTTCCGCTCCTCATATTCCAGGCCGCCCTCCAGCCAGAGATGGAGCAGCACGCCCGGCAGGCTGACCAGCTCCTCCTGTCCAGACACGGAGCCTCCCTGCTCATCCAGGACCCCTCCATCCACCATATACAGGGTCTGGCCGCTTTTTCTCAGCCCGACCACCTCTCTGCCGTCCACATAGGTCCGGAACAGCTCCAGTTCGCTGTCCACTACCAGTGGGCCACAGTCCGCCTGGTAGGACAGTCTGGATACCAGTGGGTCCTCCGCGTTCAATCTCCGCCAAGCCAGGAGCAGCCGGAGCAGGTCTGGGGCCGTTTCCTTCTGGTCCCCGGCCAGGATACGGGCCCGTACAGGCTGGGGCAGGTCCACCTTCCCCTCCGCGGTGTGTATTCTCAGCTCAACGGCCAGGGATATACAGTCGTGATCCGTCGTATCTGCTGTTCCCTTCGTCCAAAGTCGGAGGGCAGAAAGCTCATTCCCCTTCGCGACCAAGTCTAAGTTTAGGCTCTCCAGGGAGGCCAGATACGATGCGGAATCAGGAAAGAGCGCTTTCAGAATGGAGGAGACCCGCTCACCGCTTACTGTAACGCTGTATATGTTCTCTCCACTGTTGGAAAAGGCGGAAATATCCCCATCCCGGTATAGCCCTGCCACTGTGTCCAGAAGGGCCGCATAGTCCGGGAAGCCCATATCCACACGGACGGAGGTTCCATCTCCTAAATAGAGCATCCCATCACTGTAATATACCGCCGCTCCATCACGTTCTAGCCTCGTGGTAAGATGCTCCCCCACCTGAACGATGTCGATCAGGGCATCGATGCGGTAGCGCCGACCGCCTGCCTCCGCCTGGGCATCCATCTCTATCGTCAGATTGGGCTGTTGGGCATACCGGTGCAGCAGACGGACAGCGGCGACGGTATTCCAGCCTCCAGAAACAAGGAACCACGTCGCTCCCCCTATCAAACAGGCCAGCACCAGCACTGCGGCGGCCAGCCGAGTCCTTCGGGTCTTTTTTCCGCCGCCTGCTGATCCAGCCGGCGTTTCCCTGTCCTGTGCTACAGCCCTTTGGAGCAGCCTGCGGTGTTTCGCCCAGCCCACCGCACAAAACACGAGTCCGGCCACCAGGGCCGCCGCAATCGGCCAGACCCACCATATTGGAGTCCGGGTCACTACCGCAATCTCAGGGGTATCCCCCTCCAGCCGGACCAGCAGATAGCTGCCAGCCGTTTCCGTATCCAGACGGGTCCATCTACCCTCGGAAACAGCATAGAACTCCGTCCGCTCCGTCTTTCCGTTGGGAGATAGGTAGCGTACCGTATGAATAGACTGTCCATCCGCCGGTATGGTCACCTTCCACCGCTCTAAGACCCTACGGCGGTCCGCCAGGGTCTGGAGCTGTCTAGGATAATCCTCCCCCGTTTCCAGCAGCCTGGCTTCCAGACTGTCCCCCTGGTCGAACTCCCCCTCTACAAAGAGGACCGGCCGGCCGTCGTCCCGCAGTTGGGCAGAGGACAGCGCGGAGCGGTATGCGGTGTAGACCGCGGTCACATCTGTGTCAAACCGCAGATCCGTCAGATCCTCCCGGTCCCACACCGCAAAGCATCCCTCCTGGTGGGGGATCTCCGGCAAAATCGAATCGTCAAAGGAAGCGCCATAGTCAAAGGGGACCGTCTGGATCACTCGGCCATCCGCCCAGAAGCGCAGCTCCAGCCGCTTCATAGGGGTGGGGATATCCTCCATCTGGAGCAGTTGTTCGTAGGAAATAGGTTCCGCTCGGCCGGCGGCACTGACGCGGTTTAGGCCAGCCAAATCGTCTGACACAAATCGGTTATTCTGGAATAGGCCCTGATCTGTGCCGGATATCGCACCGGCATACTCCTCATACTCTGGGATAAGGACGAAGGAACAGCACCCGGTGACTGATCCCCCGGAGTCCCTGGTTCCGGCGGCCCCCACGATACCGCCCACATAACGCTTTCCGGACAGGGCGCATTTGGCAAAACTCTCCCGTATCGTCCCCACCGCATAGCCGGCGACACCGCCCACATAGTCTCCGTTCTCGCTCTCCGCGCTGCCGTAGGCCTCACACTCCAGGATAAGCCCCAAATCCATCCGGCCGCAGACACTGCCTACATGGTCCCGCCGGCCAACTACGGCTCCGGTGTTGGTACACCGCTGGAGGATGGCCTTCAGCTCATAGGCTCTCCGGTAGATAGGCGCGCTGTTGGAAATCAGGTCATCCTCAGGGTCCAGCTCATACTCCACTGCCATGGAGCCAGCCACTCCGCCTACATTGAGATCCCCGGAGATGGCCGCCGTGTTGGAGCAGGACAGGAGCCTGCCGCTGGTCACCTGGTCGATATTCTCCTCTGAGGTATCCGAGATACTGTCTTCCAGGTCGTAATTTTCGATCTCCCGGATGGCGTCAATCAGAGTATCTGTCACCACCCCGACCTGGGCACTAATGGCCCGGATGTCGCCGGTCAAGTCGCCTACCGAGGCGGCAGCCGTGTCATTCAGGAGGCCCATCTGGTCGTTCAGCCGTTCCATCGTGTCATAGAGGGCATCAGAGGCGGCGCTGACCTCCTCCCCAGGGTGGGCGATCTGGATAGGGTCCACCCCAGCCAAGTAGCCGAACAGATCCTCCAGCCCAGCAAACACTTCTGTCCCAGTTTCTCCCGCCTGTTCAAACGAGCTCACGGCATCCGCCAGGGCGTCCAGGCCGTCACTCAGTTCCTGCCCCACGGCCTTCAACTCATCCAGGGCATCCCCCAGGCTGTCCACCGCCTTCATGGCCGCGCCGGAGGAGTCCACCACGTTTTTCACACCACTCCGGATCTGCCGCAGGCCCTCCCGGATATCCTCCAAATCGAAAGAGATGTTCAGACGCACGGTTTCCGCGCCGCCGCCCACCTGGGTCAGGGCATCAGAAATCTGCCCCATCTCTCCCCCCAGCTCCTCCATGCTCTGGGCGGCCACGTCTTCCACCACGCCGGACTGGGCCGCCAGATCCATGGCTCTTCCCAGCTCCTCTGCCGCCTGGGCGGTCTCTCCAACCCCCTCCTCGATCTTTTCCAGGGCCTCCCGGCTGCCAGTCTCATCCTCAATGCGGACGAAGTTCCGCAGCTGTTCCAACCCGTCGATGATCTTTCCTATGCCGCTTTTCAGCAGCCGGCCGGCCTTCTCGATGCTGTCCGCCGCCCGCTCCAGTTCATCTACCGCCTGGGAGCCATCGATCCGGGCCAACTCCCGCAGGGCATCCTCCATCAAGTCCAAACTGTCCGTCAGTTCTTCCGCAAAGCCGGTAGCATCGCTGGAGATGTCCGCCATCTGATCTAGGGCGTCAGCCAGGATGTCGCTGCCCCGGTTGATTTCTGTAATCACCTCGTCCCCGTAGTCTGACAGACGATCTGTCAAGTCCTTGGCGTGTCCGGTGGCGTCATCAACGGAGGCTCCGATGGCATCCAGATTGTCTGAGATCCGGCCGGCGGCTCCATCGGCGTGGTCCGCCGCCCGGTCTACCAGCCCTCCCAGGCGGTCCAGCTCCTTCTGAATGGTATCCAGCATATCCTCTGATAAATTCAGCACAATGTAGGGCTCTGCCTGGCCAACGATACCGCCGATATCCTTGCGGCCGAATACCTGTCCGCGGTTGACGCAGTAGGCCACATGGCCGCAGCTTCGCCCCGCAATGCCGCCTACGTTGTAGCCGATGTGGGGATATCCGACAACACCGGCATTGATGCAGCTGAGAACCATACCAGATGAGTACCCTGCTATACCTCCAGTATCCGTGGCGATATTCACCGTATCCAGCGCGCTCAGGGTAAACAGAGACTTGGACACATCCAGATCCAAATTCGTCAGCTCGAGCCCAGGGTCTGTGCTGGTAATATTGACATAGCTATTGTTTCGGCATCCCGACAGCACACCGCAGTTTTCGCCAGCGATGCCGCCAGTCATGCTCTTTCCAGTGATACCTCCGGCGGCAGAACAACCCTGGATCTTACCTGTCAGCCCGTTCAGTCCGGCAATGCCTCCCACCCGGTCTGTCCCGGTAATCGTCCCGGAGAAGGAGCAGGCCGCGATCACGCCATAGTTCTCTCCCGCGATGCCCCCTATGGACGAGCCATGGCCAGACGGCTCAATACTGCCGGTCACATGGAGGTCCTTTACCACCGCGCCCTCCTGCAGGGTGCCGAACACGCCCGCCGGGGTCAGCCCGCTTGACAGGTCTAACCCGCTGATAGTATAGCCGCCACCGTCAAAGGTACCGCCGAACGTGGGGATCGGGGTATATCCCGTACCCGCCAGAGAGATATCCGCTGTCAGCGCCACGTGCTTGCCCTGGGACCAGGTGTCCAGCGCACAATTACGGGACAGTTCCAGAAGGTCCTCGGCGCAAGTGATCCGGATCACCCCGTCTTCCACCGCCAGTATAGGGCCTGCTGCCTGGGCACACAGGATAAGGGTGAGCAGGACACTGACCGCTCTCCTGATCCAATCAGTTCTCTTGCGTTTCATGCTCTGCCTCCTCCTGCGCATAACCTGAGATCAGGTTCAGATCCACATCTCCGTCTACGATGGCATGGACGGTGCCGCTGATGGTGCCAGATATCTCTCCCCGCACCAGCCCATCTACTCGGACCCGCCCGCTGGCCCTGTGTTTTTTCACCGCACTGGGCACGGAAAAGGATGTCTTTTCCACCACCGCGCCGCCAATCAACAGAATCTGAGGCAGGACAAACATGACCAGAACAATGGACAAAATCGTTCCCCGCCCAAGGCTTTGCCCGATACCCACGATGGCCGCCTCTGACGTCATCTGCCCGATGAGCAGGCCGGCCACGGTCAAAATACTGCCCGATGTAACAATGGTGGGAAAAGCAAAATTCATTGTTTCAATGATGGCCTGTCTGTGGTCCATTTGGTCTTTCAGCTCCATGTAGCGGCTAGCGATCACGATGGCATAGTCGATGTTAGCCCCCATCTGGATAGAACTGACTACCAGATAGCTGAGGAAAAACAGCGGGGTCCCGGTGAAGGCCGGAATGGAGAAATTGATCCAGATACTGCCCTGGATGACCAGGATCAACAGTACCGGCATCCCCGCAGATCGAAAGGTGAACAGCAGCACCACCAGGACGATGAGGATGGACACCACGCTGACCACCGTGTTGTCCGTGGCAAACGCGGCCTTAAAATCAGCCTCTGTGGTGGAGTTTCCAGCCAGGTAAATACTCTCTCCTGGGTAATATTTCTGGGCAGTTTCCTGGACCGTATCCAGAAAGGCGTAGGTCTCCTCTCCCCCCTCAGGCAGGGTCAGATAGACCAGCATCCGGTCGTATTCGCTTCCTTGGAGCTGCAGCTTGGCATGTTCAATCTGCTCCCGCGCCTCGTCCAAATCATCGGTCTGCTCCTTGTCTAAGGTGACATAGCCCTCGTCCAGCTGGTCACAGATAAACAGAAACATATCCATCAGCGGGACCCGGTAGGCGGAAATGCCGCCAATGATCCGTCCATAGTCCTCATTCTTGACCGCGTATGCTGTATAGACCAGCTTGGCCAACTCATAATCCAGATCCGCCAGTTCGGCAAACTGTCTGGGCGTTAGCCGGTCGGCCAGCATATAGCCGTCCATCGCCTCCACATTGGACAACCCCATGGTGTAGTCCACTTCCGTATATTGTTCCAACTCGTCCAGGATCATCCGTTCCTTCTCGTAGTCGCCGGTGGGCACCATAAGCGCCACAAGGTTTTTCGATGTAAAATTCTCCTCGATCATCTGGGAGGCAATCTGCACCTCATTCAGTTTCGGCGTTTCGATGCTCCCGTACCCATAGACATAGGGACAGTCCGAGGAGAAATGGATACCCAGGACCACCAGGACCAGAAATACAGGCGGTATCACGAATCGGGACAGATAGGCAAATTTTCCTACAAAGGGGATCTTTGGGATAAAGCTGCGGTGCTGTGTCTTGTCCATCAGCGGACCGAACAGGATCAGCAGGCCCGGCATCACCACAAATACAGCCAGTAGGGCAAACAGGATGGCTTTAATCAGGCAGACCGCCATATCAGGTCCCAGCTTGAACTGCATGAACATCATGGCCACCAGCCCACCGATGGTGGTCAGTGAGCTGGCGCTGATCTCCGGAATGGCTTTGCTGAGAGCTATGATGGTCGCCTCCCGGATGGGCAGTGTCTGATGCTCCTCTTTGAAGCGGTTACAGAAGATCACGGCGTAGTCCAGGGACAGGGCAAGCTGGAGGATGCTGGTCACGGAATTGGACACGAAGGAGATTTTTCCCAGCAGGAAATTGCTGCCCAGGTTCAAAATCATGGCCGTAACAAAGGTCAGGATAAGCACAGGGACCTCGGCGTAAGTCTGTGAGGTCAGCAAGAGCACCACTAGCACGATCACCGCCACATAGACCATGATGACATTGACTTCAGCGTCAATGATATCCCCCTTGGTGTTACCCAGCTCCGTGGATACGAATACATCCCAGCCAGTGAGGCTCTCCCTGGCCCTGTCCAGGGCCTCCAGGCACCTCTCATCGTCCTCGTCATAGTCAAAGGTAAGCGAATAGAGGGCGGAGGCATGGGCATAGTGGTCTGTTGTGTCATCGAATTCCACGCTCTGCACGCCGTCCAGCTCCAGGAGCTCCGCCTTCACCCGACGGGCCTCCTCCAGAGAAATGTTGGCCACCATCAGATCCGCGGTACCGAAGGTGGTGAACTGCTCCTCCATCACATCCAGTCCCTGGCGGGTGGTGGAGTGGATGGGCAGATAGGAGGAGAGATCGTTCTCTACCTCCACCCAGTTCCTGGAAAACAGCGTGAATATGGTACCGATAATGACCAGCAGGAAAAACAGGTTCCGTTTGTCCACAACAAAGGTGGCAAGACGCACCATAACACTCTCCTGATCCTTGTTTCCTTTTTTCATCTCTTGGCGGCTCCTTTACTACCCGCAATACACCATTATCATAACACTTTATTATATTCAAATAGAGGCGGCTCCAGCAAAGGTCAATCCCGCAGCAGTGTCATAAATCGGTCCTCTGTCCCATAGATCAGTTGAGCCTCCAGCCCCTTTGTGCTATACTAACAGGCACAGGAGGGCATTCTATGGAGAAAAAATGCTATGTCGCTTCCCAGCAGACAAAATGGGCTCTGGCTGCGGCGTTAAAAAAATTGATGGCTCAGAAGCCTTTGGAGAAAATCACGATCTCAGAGCTCACCGACCTATGTCATATCAAGCGGCAAAATTTTTACTACCATTTTGAGGACATCTACGACCTGATGCGCTGGATGTTTCAGAATGAAGCCGTATCTCTGCTGGAGCGACGGGAAGGAGCTCTCCTGTGGCGGGAGGGCCTTTTGGAGCTCTTTCACTATTTACAAAGCAATCGTGCAGTCTGCCTTTGCGCGCTGCGCTCTCTGGGCCGTGGGCATATCCGCCGCTTTTTTGAGGAACAGCTCCATACCATCATCTCACAGACCATTGAAGGCTTTCTTCCCGACCTGCAAGACCCATCGTCCTCAGACCATGTGGCTCTTCTGGCCCACTTCTATGTGGTGTCCTTGGCCAGCGTCATGGAGAGCTGGCTATTGGGAGAGATCGATCAGACTCCGGATGAGCTGATCAATTTTATCAGCACTGTTTTGGAAGACCACCTCCGGGGAGCCGCATTACGCCGAGGGCAGATCTCCTCTATCCCTTCTGGCGATCCCTCTTTTCCAAGAGGCTGCTCCTTAGAAGGGGAATAACGCAAAAACGTCCCGGAACTGTGATTGTTCCGGGACGTTTCCTATTTCGATATCAGGTTGACCAGACAGCTGCCCCTCGTGCGGATTCTCTTTGTGTTTCAGTCCCAATCCGCTTCCCAGTCAATGATCGCGCCGGTTACGGCATCAATTTCAAACTCATACTCCATCCAGCCGCTTCGCATCTCACCTTCGTACAGCACACGCCCGTCGTCTACCTCCAGCTTGAAGTCAGTGTAAACCCCTGTGGTACCGGCAGCCTGTTCCACGATCTGCTTTGCCTTGGCCTCACCGATGTAATCGCTGTCCGTGGTGGAGATGGTGTACCACTCAATATCATAGTCAAAGCCCAGGATTTCCCCCGTAGCCGCGTCGATCTTGTAGTCGTACTCCTTATTTTCAGAGAAGAACTCTACATCATAGACCCGTAGTCCGTCGTCATAGTCCAGCTCCGCATAGAGGAACACCGTGTCCTTCGCCTTCACACCGGCATGGTCCAGAGCGATCACCTTGGCCTCTTCGGCGCCGATATCGCCGCTAGCCTGGGCCGGGGTCCCAACACCCATGTACCATTCAACATCATAGTCAAAACTCAGGATGTCTCCACTGGTTGCGTCGATCTCGTAATCATACTCCTTGTTGCCAGAGAAGAATTCCACGTCATATTCTACACGTCCATGGTCATGGTCCAGCTTGACATGGATCCAGGAGAGCTGGGATGCCTCTATCCCGGCGTGGTCAAGGGCGATTTCTTCCGCCCTGGATTTCCCGATAAAGTCTGTGTCAGCAGTCTGCCAGGGGCGGGATGCATTGGCACCCATTACGGGGGTAAGCAGGGCCCCAGTCACCATTACTGCGGCGGCGCAACCCACCAAAGTCTTTGAGAATGTCTTTTTCATTTTTATGTCCTCCGTCAAGTTGTTATTTCAGCAATTTTTGGGGGGCTGATTTGCTGTTCATCTATATAACGCACGGCCCTTCCATTTTATTGCACCAAAAGAAAAATTTTTTCTATCGGCTCCATTGGCCCGAAGGTCTGCGCAGATCCCTAGCTGATGGCACGATTATATCGCAAATTCGGAACTGAATAAATAAGCGGTGGTGGAGTCTCTGATTTCATAGCGAAAGCAAAATACGCAAGAATACCCAAAATGGTTTTCAGAAGAATAACAAAACCCCGGAGTCCTTTCAACGCAAGGATTCCGGGGCGTAAAGAGTACAAAAGACGGTTAAAGCCGATATTTTTTCAGAAACGAAAATAGCCGCCCATAGGGCGGCCCCAAATCAAAGCCCAACGCAGTGGGTTCGATTTGGAAAGGAGAAGCAAGGGAGCGGGCGGATGACGTCTTTTTGTGCCGTGGGCATAAAAAGACATCGGAGCAAAGCGGACTTTGCTCCGACGTGGTGCGGCTGACGGGAGTCGAACCCGTACGCCCATACGGACACAAGCACCTCAAGCTTGCCAGTCTACCAATTCCAGCACAGCCGCAAAGAGCGGTCCAACGACCGCTTGATTATTATACTGTCCCAGCGGAGATTTGTCAACGGGATTTTTCCCACTTTAGTCCTTTTCCGCCTTCTGGGCAGCAATGGCCTCCCGCTCCTTCTTCAGTTCCTCATAGAGCTGGTGGGTATCCCACTCCTGATTGGAAGCAGTCAGAACAGCCTTCAGAGGGATCGGAGGCAGCTTTGCCAGACGGATAACCTCCAGCACCTGGTTGAGCAGAGCGTTGTTCAGTCCGCAAAAAACCAGCATAGCTTCTGGAAGCGCCTCACTCATTTCTCCGCCCTCTCCTCTACCAGCAGCCAGATCAGACAGAGCTATGTGGTAACGGTCCGGCTCTACTACCCGCATCCGCAGCCGCAGCATGGCGAAAATCTGCCGCAGCTTAGAAAACTCCGGTCCGGAGAGGTTGTACATCAGGATAGTACCTGCGTTTCCTACACGCTTCATATCAAAAATCCTTTCCATGCCGGCACGGGGTTCGCCGCGCCGGGTCGTTTCTGATTCAGACTGCCTCCAGGGCCTGCTCGATGTCAGCGATCAGGTCGGCCGCGTCCTCGATGCCGCAGGACATCCGCACCAGGTCCGGGGTGATCCCAGCGGCGGCCAGCTCCTGGTCGTTCATCTGCCGGTGGGTGGCGGAGGCGGGATGGAGGCAGCAGGTCCGGGCGTCAGCCACATGGGTCTCGATGGCAGCCAGCTTCAGGTGCTTCATAAAGGTTTCAGCCGCCTTGCGTCCGCCCTTGACTCCGAAGGATACCACACCGCAGGTCCCGTTGGGCATGTACTTTTTGGCGACCTCATAATACTTGTCCCCCTCTAGGCCGGGGTAGGTGACAAAGCTGACCTTGGGGTGGTCCTTCAAAAACCTGGCCACAGCCAGACCGTTCTCACAGTGGCGGGCCATACGGACGTGGAGGCTCTCCAATCCCAGATTCAGCAGGAAGGCGTTCTGGGGGGACTGGATGGAGCCAAAGTCCCGCATCAGCTGGGCGGTACACTTGGTAATAAACGCGCCTGCCTGCCCGAACTTCTCGGCGTAGGTGATGCCGTGGTAGCTGTCGTCCGGGGTGGTCAGGCCAGGGAACTTCTCAGCGTGGGCCATCCAGTCAAAATTGCCGCTGTCCACAATGGCGCCGCCCACAGCCGCTCCGTGGCCGTCCATATACTTGGTGGTAGAGTGGGTGACGATGTCACACCCCCACTCGAAGGGGCGGCAGTTGACTGGAGTGGCGAAGGTGTTATCCATGATGAGGGGCACACCGTGGGCATGGGCCGCCTTGGCGAACCGCTGGATGTCCAGCACGGTGAGGGCGGGATTGGCGATAGTCTCGCCGAACACTGCTTTGGTATTGGGCCGGAAGGCGGCCTCCAACTCCTCGTCAGAGCAGTCTGGCTCTACAAAGGTAAAGTCAATGCCCATCTTCCGCATAGTTACGTGGAACAGGTTATAGGTACCGCCATAGATGGTGGAGGAGGCAACGATATGGTCGCCGCAGTTGGCGATATTGAAGATGGCGTAGAAGTTGGCCGCCTGACCAGAGGAGGTGAGCATGGCGGCAGTTCCCCCCTCCAGCTCACAGATCTTGGCGGCAACATAGTCGTTGGTCGGGTTTTGCAGCCGAGTATAAAAATAACCACTGGCCTCCAGGTCAAAGAGCTTGCCCATGTCCTCGCTGGTGGCGTACTTAAAAGTAGTAGACTGGACAATGGGGATCTGCCGGGGCTCTCCGTTTCCAGGGGTATAGCCGCCCTGGACACACTTGGTATTGATTTGATAATCACTCATAAAATTTCCTTCTTTCTTATGGGGCATGGCGGACAGGACCGCCCCAACATCTGGGGGATAGTTAAGCTTACCCTCCCGTCCGCGATTTGTCAAGTAGCCGAATCGGCCCCCTCCATCAGTTCTTCGGTCAGTACCGCCTCCCCAGCCTGAAGGAGCTGGTGGCTACGGTAGCTGGAGGTGTGACCCTCTGAACGTATCTCTACCCACTCTACGCCCTCTAATTGTGACAGGGTAAGGACGATGCAGTAGTCGGCAAGCGTCAGGGCCATATCGGTCAGTCCCCCGTATTGCTCTGACAGATAGACAGTGACCGTTTCACCCTCCCGCTCCCAGGAGCGCAGAGCTACTCCTCTGGGGAATGGGGAGCGCAGTCCCTCCTGTGAGGGACCAGACAGCAGAGCCAGAAGCAAGTCTTCCGGGGTGGGCCGTCCACGGTCCTCCGGCCAGTCCAGGGGCTGGGTATCCAGTGCCGGCCCGTGTCCTACCCCACTGCTCACGGCGAAATAGAGCTCATACTCTCCCTTCTCTTCCCCGCCGCTCCCGCAGCCCGGCAGCAGGCGCAAAGCAAGAAGGAGTACCAAAGCCAGAGCGAGGGTCCTTCTCATCCTTCTCCCTCCTCGTCCCGGTCCGGCTGGGCGGTATACTGGGGGAATCCCACGGTAAAGAGGGTCCCCTCTGGGTGGCGGGGCCTAGCAGTAATCCAGCCCCCGTGACGGCGGACCGTGTCCCGTGCGATGGACAGGCCCAGTCCGGTCCCGCCGGCCGCCCGGGAACGGGCCTTATCCACCCGGTAGAAGCGGTTGAATATCTTGGGCAGGTCCTCCTCCGGGATACCTACCCCCGTATCCCCCACCTCAAGCAGGACCTGGTCTGTGTCCCGGTAGACTGACACAAAGACCTTACCGCCTGGGAAATTGTATTTCACGGCATTTTCGATCAGATTGAAACAGATTTGATACAGGTCGTCCCCTGTGCTTCGGACCACACAGTCCGCCTTCAGGTCCTTCTCGATGGTCACACCGGCAGCGTCAGCCACAGGAAGGAGCATAGACACCGCCCGGTCTGCCACTTGGGACAGGTCCACTGGCTCAGTCTGTCCAGCAGGCAGGCTGTCCAACCTGGTCAATGCCAGTAAATGCTCAGTGATGCGGGTCAGTCGGTCTGCCTCCGCGCCGATATCAGAGACAAACTCCCTTGCTGTGTCACGGTCAATCTGGTCGTTCTGGAGGATGGAATCCGCCAGTAGACGGATGGAGGCCAGCGGTGTTTTCAATTCATGGCTGGCGTCAGACACAAAACGGCGGCGGACCTCCTCCGTGGTCTGGAGCCGGTCGGTCAGCTGGTTGAACTCCTCAGCCATCTGGGCCATCTCGTCCCGCCCCTCGATCTGAAGCCGGTGGCCGTACTCCCCTTCGCCCACAATGCGGATGGCCCGCAGGAGGGCGGCGATCCGGGCGGTAAGCATCTTGGAGAAAAATGTGGACATGACCAGGGTGGCCGCGGCGATGACCAGTGAAATGGTGCGCAGGTTCTGCTGTAGGCTGCTCAAAAGCTGCCCCTGGGCCGCGTCTACCTCCAGAATATAGATGGAACCGATGATCATGCCCCGGTAGACGATGGGGGAGGCGGCGGTTGAGGTAAACACATCGTTCTCATAGCGGGAGTAGAACACATCCTTCCCCCGCAGCGCCCCCACCACCTCCTGGTAGAGGGCATACCGGTAGTGTGGTTCCTCTGGCTCCTCCTGGTTCTCCTGGTCCTTCTCCCCCGCCTCCAGGCTGTCATAGAGGATCAGACCTGCCGGATCAGTAACCAGGATACGGGACAGCCCCATGTTGTCCAGCATATTCATTACCCTCGCCACCTGGTCGGCGGAGAGAGACTCCAGCTCCATGAGAGCGGAGGCCATCACCGCCGTCTGGCTCTTCAGCGAGTCCCGTTTGGAGGTAAAGAGGAGATCTTGGGAGGCGATGACCGGATAGGTATTCAGCAGCACCAGCACCACGGCGAAAATGACCAGGTAGCTCATGGCATACTTGACCTGAAGAGAGGCAAAAAACGGCACAGTCTTGCCCGGCTTCTTCTGCTGCGGCCCCGCCATTTTGTCTCCCTCCTTCCTTAGTCTGTCCACCCACACCCACTCGAGGCCGTCGCTTAACGCTCCCGCTCCTCCGGCCGGTTAGACAGAAAGTAGCCCACGCCCCACTTGGTACGGATATACTCCGGGTTGGCCGGGTCCAGCTCCAGCTTCTCCCGGAGTCGGCGGACGTGGACATCTACTGTGCGGTAATCTCCAATATACTCATAGCCCCAGACCACATTGAGCAGATTTTCCCGACTGTACACCCGGCCTGGATTGCGCATGAGCAGCTCCATCAGGTCGAACTCCTTGGCGGTGAGCTCCACCATCTTGTCCCCCTTCCAGGCTGCCCGCTCCCCGGTATCCAGCCGAATGTGGCCTATGGACAGAACGCCGCCCGACTGCTTCTGTCCGGCGGCGCCGGAACGGCGGAGGAGCGCCCTCACCCGCGCCTTCAGCTCCAGGATGTTGAAGGGCTTGGTGATGTAGTCGTCCGCCCCGCTCTCAAATCCCATGAGCTTGTCCGCGTCCTCCCCCTTAGCCGTCAGCATGATGACGGGCACATTGGAGAACTCCCGGATACGCATACAAGCCTGAAGGCCATCAATCTTGGGCATCATCAGGTCCAGCAGGATCAGGTCAAAGCTCCCCTCCCGGGCCAGCTCAACCGCCTGCTCCCCATCGTAGCCCACCTCCACCTGGTAGCCCTCGTGCTCCAAGTTGAATTTGATGCCCTTGACCAGTACCTGCTCGTCGTCTACTACTAATATTTTCGCCATGGATAAAAACTCCTTATTCCCTGTCCTAGCCCACACAGGCATACTCCCGCAGCCCATCCAGGATCCCTGGTCCGATCCCGGACACATTGTCCAGCTCGTCCACCGACTGGAAGGGCCCGTGCGCCTCTCGGTAGTCTACAATGTCCTGGGCCCGCTTCTCCCCAATGCCGGGCAGGCGCCGCAAATCATACTGGTCCGCGGTATTGAGATTGATCTTCTCCCCGGGCAGAAGGCTATCCGGCCTCTCCCCGAAGGAAGAAGATCCCTTTTCCGTCTCCTGGGGCTCCTCCCGGTCGTTCCGGGTGGCAGTCACCTGATAGGGCTGGGCCGCACTCCTCTGGGCCAGGAACCAGCCCCCAGTGAACAGCACAAACCCCGCGGTTAGCAGCAGTATCACCTTATCGAAGCGGGATATATCTCTCATCTTTCTCCCCCCTGCCGCTTGCGGACTGCCGCTGCTTTTGCTATAATACTGCTATCCGACTTTGCCAGATGAACGGATATAAAATTAGTATATCATACATACGGAGAATTTCCTATGAAAAAATATCGCTTTCTCTCTCTACTTCTGCTGTTCCCCATGGTACTGACTTTGTTCACCGCCCCAGCCGCTGCCCTGGAGGAGCCTGACCTGTTTTGCACCAACGCGGTACTGCTGGATGCCAATTACAACGAGGTACTGTACGACAAGGGGGCCTATGAGAAGGCCTATCCCGCCAGCACTACCAAGGTCATGACCGCCCTTCTGGTGCTGGAAGCCATTGAGAACGGTCAGCTCTCTCCCTCTACCATGGTCACCGCCGGCCCTACCCGGATGCAGGATATCCCCTCCGGCGCCGGCTATGTGGTGGCCAGCTTGAAGGAGGGCGAAGTCATGTCGGTGGAGGACCTGCTCTACTGTGTCATGCTCCCCTCCGCCGCCGACGCCGCCAATGTATTGGCGGTAGAAGTAGATGGTACCATCGAGGATTTCGTAACCCATATGAACCGAAAGGCCGGGGAACTGGGTTGTCAGAACACCCATTTCACCAACACAGCCGGCATGCACAGCGAGGACCACTACTCCACAGCCTACGACCTGGCCCTGATCTTCCAGGCGGCCTTGGAATACGACCTGTTCCGCACCATCATCAAGACTGCCGCTTACACTGTACCCGCCACCAATCTGTCGGCGGAGCGGTATTTCTACAACACCAACGGACTTATCTCCAACCTCTGGTACTCCGGCTATGTCTATGACAAGTGTATCGGCGGCAAGACAGGCAACACGGACGAGGCTGGCCGCTGCCTCATCGCCGCCGCCGAGGACGGGGACACTCTGCTCATTTCGGTGGTGCTGGGCTCCGGCCCCATGGAGCAGGAGGGCTATGAGGACTTGCGCCAGGGACAGTTGGTAGAGAGCAAACGGCTGCTGGAATACGGCTTCAACAATTTTGAACGCGTCACCATCACCAAGGGGACCGAGCCCGTGGACAAGGTGGCGGTCACCATGTCCCGCCAGGCGGACGAGGTCAATGTCAAGCCCCAGGGCTCCATCACCCGTACACTCCCCAAGGACATGGATTTGGACGCCATTGAAACCAAGATTGCCCTCTTTTCCCAGGAGGTGGAGGCCCCGGTGGAGGAGGGACAGGTGCTCGGCGTTATGACTCTGTCCTATGAGGGCGAGGTATACGGCAAGCTGGACCTGGTAGCGGTCAATTCCGTGGAACGGTCCGAGCTGTTGTATAAAAAGGAGCAGTTCATCTCCTTCTTCCAGGATACCTGGGTCCAGATCGTCCTGGCTGTCGTTCTGCTGCTGGCCGCCTTTATCCTGCTGAGGCTGCTGGTCTTCCGCAAGAAGCGGCGGTATCGCTCCGGCACCGGCGCCCGCTCCCGGAGCAATTATCGGGGCATTCGAAAATAACCTTCTCCTCCAGTGGGATAGAGCGGGACCTGTCAGCTAGTTTGACCAGGTCCCGGTCCACCCGTCAGGGCGCCCCTTTCCGCAGACCTCGCGCCCGTGCGACGTCATGTGCTCCAACATAAAAAAACAGGCACGGCTGGGCTGAGGACAGCTCCCTTCCGCGCCTGTTATCTATGGTCATCATGTCGAGCTCACCCAGCTCAAATGAGAGTTTTCAGTGCCTGGGCCATCTGGTCAGGACAGGAGGTGCTCTTAGCTCCGCAGCGGATGCCCTCCAGCCGCCCTATGGCTTCTTTGACTTCCATCCCCCGCAGCAGTGAGGACAAGCCCTGCAGATTTCCGCTGCAGCCGCCCTCTACCCGGACTGAGAGGATGCGTCCCTCCTCTACCTCTATTTCAAACAGATGGGAACAGACACCCTTAGGTCTGTATCTAATCGTCATATGGTTCACCCCATTTCCTCCGCTATCATAGCAAAATCGGAGGAAAAAGGCAAGTATTTCTCTCCTGTATCCGTTATGCCTGGTGTTTTCTCTGCAGTTGAAGCCGGTCGGCGATCATGGCGATGAACTCACTGTTGGTGGGCTTTCCCTTGGCGTTGGAAACGGTATAGCCAAAGTATTTCTGCAGCGTCTCTAAATCGCCCCGGTCCCACGCCACCTCGATGGCATGACGGATCGCCCGTTCTACCCGGCTGGCAGTAGTATTGAACCGCTTGGCCACTTCGGGATAGAGGACCTTGGTCACCGCATTGATCACGTCCATATCCCGGACCGCGATCAGGATGGCCTCCCTCAAATACTGATAGCCTTTGATGTGGGCGGGCACTCCCACCTCGTGGATGATGGCCGTGACCTGCTTCTCCAGATCGACGCCCCGATCACCCTCTGTTTCTATGGCTGTCCCACCGGTGAGGTCCCGAATCCGCTCACACAGGGCACTGCTTCGACAGGGCTTCACCATAAAATAGTCAGCCCCCTTTGCCGCAGCGGCATCCGCGATCCCGCCTCTGGTATAATTGGACAGCACCAGGATCTTGGGGCGTTTCTCCATCTTGTTCAGCTGTTCCAGCACCTCCAGGCCGTCCAGGCCCGCCAGCACAATCTCCATCACCACCGCGTCCGGCATCAGCTCGCTCACCATACGGACTAACTCAGCCCCATCGCCTGTCTGACCGGCCACTTGGATATCCGCCTCTCCGGACAGGCTGTCTACCAGACCCCGCCGGAAGTCCTCTCCAGCGTCTGCAATCAATATTCGTTTGATTGCTTCCATCATGATATCACTCCTACTGCTTCATATGTCCTCGTCCACAGTTGGGACGGGTTTCGACCGGCCACCTATAATCTAGCATAATCAGACAGCATATTCAAGCCAATTCTTCTATATTTTTCCATGAACTTTTCTTTAATTTTCGACATTTTTGGAATATTTTGGATGTTATCTGTGGAAGTTTGTGTCGTATTAGAAAGAAAAAGGGCCTCAGGTGTGGTATCCTGAGGCCCCTGGCTCAAGACATCTGGGCTTGGCGGCAGCTGTCGGCCTGTCGGATCATATTTTCCGCCAGGATGCCGTAGCCCCGCTGGGGGTCGCTGACCAAGACGTGAGTCACAGCGCCCACCAGTCTGCCGTCCTGCAGGATCGGGCTGCCGCTCATTCCCTGGACGATGCCGCCGGTGGTCTCCAGCAGCTCCTGATCGGTCACCTGGACCATCAGGTTACGGGTCCCATCCCCATCCAGAAAGAGTTTGGTAATCTCGATGTCAAACTCTTCCACCTTGTCCCCCCGGATATTGGACAGGATCGTGGCTTTTCCAGTGTGGATCTGCTCCCTGTCAGCCACTTCTACCGGCTCCAGCCCCTGGGTCAGCTCGTTTTGGTCCAACTGGCCAAAGATACCCAGATTGGTGTTGGCGTAGAGTGTTCCCAAGTCCCGGGTCAAATCAAATTGCCCATGGAGCTCACCGGGCTGGCCGCTGACCCCTTTTTTCACATCAGACACCGTCGCCTCCATGATAGCGCCCGATTCCAGCGGCATAAGCATGGCGGTATCCACGTCGTTGATGCCATGGCCCAGGGCGGCGAACACACCGGTCTCCGGGTCATAGAAGGTCACTGTTCCGATGCCCGCCATTGAGTCTCTCAGCCAGACGCCCAGTTGGTAATTCCCCTGACTGTTGGCTACAGGGGCGGTAGTCAGCTGCAACTGCCGCTGGCCCCGGACCGCCTGAATGGTCAGCTGCTCTCCCTGCTGCTGTGCCACCATCTCCTGTATTTCTTCGATGGTGTCCACCTCTTCCCCATTGATATGGGTAATCACGTCTCCCGCCTTCAAGCCGCAATCCCGCCCGGGGTATTGGGTGCCCCGCTCTGTTTCCACCGGTGAGAGGCCCACCACCAGCACACCGTCAGAAAAAAGCTTGATACCCACTGCCCGGCCCAGGGGGATCACCTGTTCGCCAATCTCGGTATCCACGGAAGCGGCGGCGGACAGTCTAGGCATTGTCAGCATGGCGGGCGCGGCCGCTTCCGAGGCCCTTCCCCCATCTCCGGTCAACAGGATAGCCGCTAGAAGACACAGCCCCAGCACACCCGCCAAAGCGCCGGCCATACCGGGGCCGCCCTTCTGTTTTGGTCCTTTCTCCATTTGTTCCACCCCCTTAAAAACGAAAGGGCGGACGGCACGTTCAAGCCGTCCGCCCTCTCATTATGACCGTGTCGGGGGAGATTCAATCAAGGGTAGACCTTCCACCCTTTCCAGCTGTCCGCGCTTCGTCCTATCTGGGACGGACAATGGAAAAAGGACCCTGGACCCTAATGTCAGCAAAGGAATATTTTTTAGCAAAGACAGACTGGAGGACCCCCAATGGAATCCCTCCAGTCTGTCCGATCCATTTCCTTTCCCTGAAGCTGGGCGCTTTTTACAGCCGCGCGGACCACTCCGCCTCTCGGAAGCCCACCAGCACAAAGTCATCCGCCACCAGGATGGGCCGTTTGACCAGCATTCCGTCGGTGGCCAGCAGTGCCAGCTGATCCTCCTCCGTCATGGTGGGGAGCTTGTCCTTCAGTTCCAAAGACTTGTACAATAGGCCGGAGGTATTAAAAAATTTTTTTAATGGCAAGCCGCTGGCCTGCCACCATCCGCGCAGCTCTTCCGCCGTAGGATTATTCTCCTTAATGTGTCTCTCGGTGTAGGACACGCCCCGGTCGTCCAGGAATTTTTTGGCCCGCTGGCAGGTGGTGCATTTGGGGTAACATACAAACAGCATGGTCGCCGCCTCCTTTTTTCCTATGGTATCATGTTTCTCAGGGCGGCGCAACCAAAAGAGAACATTTCAGCCAGAAGTTCTCTGCTGAAAAATATCATATTTGGAATGAAAATCCTTTTTTACCTCATTTCGGGCGGTACGGTCGTATCCCGTCCCAGCTCCTCCCCCAGCTTTTGCAGCTCTCCCAGGGTTGATACACTGATATCGCTCTCCAGCAGACGCAGCCGGGCCCGTGGGGGCATCTTGTCCCAGTAGGACAGCAGCACCGGGTCGTGGCCCACCACATCCTGTGGAAGACGGTAATATTGCTCCATAAGCTCTCCTCCTTCTCCCACAGTTTGCCCGAAAAAGGGGGAGGGCATACGAAAAAGAGCCTGCCATGTCAAATCATGGCAGGCCCCTAGCGGCGGTGTTATTCCTGGGGCGGATTCTCCTGGGCTTCTGTTTCCTGAACCTCCGCTTCCTGATGGGCAGACGGCTCCGCTGCGCGCTCCACAGGCTCCACCCGCGCGACCACCTCCACCTCATCGTCGGCAGAACTCTTCAGCTCGGCGATGCGGTCGTTGTTGGCCTCGATCGCCGCCTTGGCCGCAGTGATCTTCTCGCAGGAGGCGGCATAGGCCGCCTCAGGGGCGGCACCCTTCTCCGCGTAGTACAGCTTACCCAGCTCGATGTACGCCTTTTTGATGGTGTCCTCCTCGCCCATGTTGGCGGTCTTTAGCTTGGCGATCTCCGCCAGCCGCTTGGACTGGGCTACACCGGCCTGGGCCAAGTCAGTGGCCTTTTCCTTGAAATTATCAAAAAATCCCATGGTATCATTGCCTCCTTCATTCCATACGGTCGCCCGTTTGATGGCTTCATTTTATCCTATTTTGTTTTCCAGCGCAAGGACCTTGCCCCCGATTTAATGTTTTTTTCATCTTTGCTATATCTTTCTTTCAGGAATGGAATAAAAACGGAGTCTCCGGACATTCCGGAGGCTCCCGTTTCTAACTACATGTATCACTCAATACCGTCCAAAGTCACCGGAGCGGCCCTTGGTCACATCGGCGCCGAATTCATAGTCCTTGCCGGGCAGGATGGCGTTGAGGGCGATGCCAGCGATGGCCGCAATGGCCAGGGAGGTCAGCGTCACGGAGGCGCCGCCCACATGGAAGGTCAGTCCGGAGAACTCGTTGTTGTTGCCCCAGATCTTGAAGCCCAGGCCGCACACCATGATGACGGCCGCAATAATAAGATTGCGGGAGTTGGTGAAATCCACCCGGTTCTCCACCACGTTGCGCACGCCGATAGCGGAGATCATGCCATAGAGGATGAAGGACACGCCGCCGATAATGGCGGTAGGGATGGAGTTGATGACGGCGGCAAACTTGGGAGAGAAGGACAGCACCACCGCATAGACAGCGGCCAGCCGGACCACCTTGGGATCAAAGACCTGGGACAGCTCCAGCACACCGGTGTTCTCGCCATAGGTGGTATTGGCGGGACCGCCAAACATTCCGGCCAGGGAGGTGGCGATGCCGTCGCCAATGAGGGTGCGGTGGAGGCCCGGATTCTCAATAAAGTTCTCCCCCACCGTGGCGGAGATGGCAGACATATCCCCGATATGCTCCATCATGGCCGCCACGGCGATGGGGGCCATGACCAGGATGGAGGTAAGGTCGAACTTGGCCAAGACAAAGGGCTGCAGTCCGACCAGTTCCGCGGCGGCCATGCCGGAGAAGTCCACCTGGTTGGTAGCCAACGCTACCACATAGGGGATCACAACGCCCAGCAGAATAGGAATGATCTTGATCATGCCCTTGCCCCAAATGTTCGCCGCGATAACAACAGCGATGGACAGAAGGGCCAGCCACCAATTCGTGGAGGCGTTATTAATCGCGCTGGGGGCCAGGGACAAGCCAATGAGGATGATGATGGGCCCGGTGACTACGGGGGGCAGGTAGCGCATGACCTTGCGCACGCCCAGCAGCCGGATCAGAGCGGCCAGCACCAGATACATCAGGCCAGCTATCACGATGCCGCCCAGGGCGTAGGGCAGCTTTTCCTCTCCGGTCATATTGGCATAGATGCCGGAATCTAGCTGGGCCACCGCGCTGAAGCCGCCCAGATAGGCAAAGGAGGAACCCAGGAACGCTGGCACCTTCAGCTTGGTACATACGTGGAAGAACAGGGTGCCCACACCGGCGAAAAACAGGGTGGTCTGGATGGAAAGGGGCAGCCCGTAGCCCTGGACCAGGATGGGGACCAGCACGGTAGCGCCGAACATGGCGAACATATGCTGAAGGCCGAGGATCAGCATTTTGGGCAGGCCCAACTGACGGGCGTCGCGGATAGGCTCGTGGTGATTCATTTACATTTCTCCCTTCACGTTTGGCACACAAAAAAAGACAACCACATTGTGATTGTCAGCGGCAGATAGAAATGAGGGCCCCGTCAAACTTAGGCCAGCTAAAAGGCTCATACATGGTCATGACGCGCTCCCCCTTTCTCGTTCCGAAGTATCATAACAGAATTTCCGACAGGACGCAAGAGAAAATGTTATGTTTTCGGGATTTTTTCTCGAAAGATAAAAGATTTTTTCTTCTCTGCCGGCTTGTTGGTCGTTCCGCGCATTGACTTTTTTCCCCTGGGGAGATAAACTAGTTTTGATTTTTCCCTCTTGGGAAGTTTTTTGCCTTCCCGCTGGGAAGGCTTTTCTCTGTCCCGCCCCATACCAAAGATAAAGGAGCGATCTGCCATGAAGCGGCCCTTCGTCACCCTGGAGCAGCTCCAGGAAATCGTCAAACAGTACCCCACCCCCTTCCACCTTTACGATGAGAAGGGCATCCGTGAAACCGCCCGCGGCCTGTACCGGGCCTTCTCCTGGAATCCAGGCTTTAAGGAGTATTTTGCCGTCAAGGCCACCCCCAATCCCCAAATTCTGAAGCTCCTGCGGGAGGAGGGCTGTGGCGTGGACTGCTCCTCCCTCACCGAGCTGATGATGAGCCAGCGGTGTGGCTTTGCCGGGGACGAGATCATGTTTTCTTCCAATGATACGCCCGCCGAGGAATTTCAGCTGGCCGCCGAATTGGGGGCCACCATCAATCTGGACGATATCAGTCACATCGACTTTTTGCGGAACACCATCGGCTATATCCCCAAAAAGATCTCCTGCCGCTATAACCCTGGCGGCACCTTTACCCTGGGCGAGAGCAAAGAGGGCTTTCAGGTGATGGATAACCCTGGGGAGGCCAAATACGGTCTGACCCGGCCCCAGATGACCCAGGCATTCCGCCGTCTAAAGGAGCTGGGCGCCGAGGAGTTCGGCATCCACGCTTTCCTGGCCTCCAACACCATTTCCAACGAGTATTACCCCGCCCTGGCCGCCATTCTCTTCCGCACCGCTGTGGAGTTGAAGGAAGAAACCGGCTGTCATATCACCTTTATCAACCTGTCCGGCGGCGTGGGCGTCCCCTACCGTCCGGATCAGCCTGCCAATGACATCGCGGTCATCGGCGAAGGGGTACGGAGGGCCTACGAGGAGATCCTGGTCCCCGCGGGGATGGGTGATGTGTCCCTCTGCACCGAGCTGGGCCGGTTCATGCTGGCTCCCCACGGCCACCTGGTCACCCAAGTTCTCCACGAGAAGCACACCTATAAGGATTATATTGGGGTGGACGCCTGTGCCTCCAATCTGATGCGGCCGGCCATCTATGGGGCCTATCACCACATCACTGTGATGGGCAAGGAGGACCTGCCCTGTGACCACAAGTACGACATCACCGGCGCCCTGTGTGAGAACAGCGACAAATTCGCCATCGACCGGATGCTGCCTGAGATAGACATTGGTGATCTGTTGGTCATCCATGACACCGGCGCCCATGGCCACGCTATGGGCTATCAGTACAATGGACGGCTCCGTTCCGCCGAGGTCCTGCTGTGCGAGGACGGCTCTACCCGCCTGATCCGTCGGGCCGAAACGCCGGAAGACTATTTCGCCACCGCTATTTGGGAGTAAGGCGTCTGCCGGGGACTGAGGGCTGTATACAACTCCGCGCCCATTTCCAGGGCGATTTGGAATTTGTACTCCATGTCCAGGCACAGCTGGTGCGTCAGACTGTCCATCAGCTGGTCCAAAAGCTGGCACCCCTCCTCATTCAGCCGCCCCTTCAACTGATTGTAATTTTTATCCACGATTTCACCACTAGCCCGATAGTCCGGGTCTTTCATCATTTCATTTCGGCATTCCAAGACATAGTCATACAGGATTCTTACCGTTTCTGTCATTTTTGTCCCTCCAAAAATACATCCAAACGGATTTATTTTATTGTAGTAAATCCGTTTGGATTTGTCAAGAGGTAAAATAATAAATGACCAAATTACCAGAAAGACTCCGCCTTCTTCGGAAAGAGCGCCACATGACCCAGGCGGAAACTGCCCAGGCCATGGAGATGGTCTATATCACCTACCGCCGTTACGAAACCGGAGAACGGGAGCCGGACGCCTCCACCCTGGTCCGGATGGCCGACTTCTACCAGGTCACCCTGGATTACCTGGTGGGCCGGTCTGAGGAAAGGAGCTAGTATTTTGAACATCATGGGCGAGATCGCCGTTGTGTTCGGCGTCTGTCTGATTTCCGAGGGCATCTCCTTTCTGCTGCCCTTCCCCTTTCCCGCCGGGGTCATCAGTCTGGTGCTTCTCCTGCTACTCCTCTTTTCTGGAGTGGTAAAGGAGCGGCACATTGGCCGGGTCTCCGGCTTCCTGGTGGACAATATGGCCTTCTTCTTCGTCCCGCCCTGTGTCGCCATCATGGAGCATTGGGAGAAGCTTCTTCCCTACCTGCTCCCCTTCTTTTTTATTGCCGTAGTCACCACCCCCCTGGTCTATCTGGTCACCGCCTGGACCATCCAGCTACTCATTTGGCGGAAGGGGGGAAAAGGCCGGTGAGAGACATTCTTTTCTCCTCCCCCTTCTTTGGCATTGTGCTGACCTGCGCGGCCTGGAGCGTGGCACAGTGGATCCAGAAACGGACCGGCTGTTTCCTGCTCAACCCCCTTGCCGTGGCCGTGGCTCTGATTCTGTCGGTATTGGCAGCCCTCCGTGTTCCGTATGAGGACTACCAGCAGGGCGGCGATGTCCTCTCCCTGCTCCTGGGCCCAGTGACCGCGGTGCTGGCCCTGAATATCTACCGCCAGCGTCAGCTACTAAAGGAGTATTTTTTCCCTGTCCTGGCGGGGTGCTTCACCGGCTGTCTCACTAGTCTTGGGTCCATCCTTCTGCTGTGCAAACTGCTGTCTGTGGACAGTGTCATTGCCTCCTCCCTCCTGCCTAAAAGCGTCACAACCGCTATCGCTGTTGCCATCTCGGACAGCAACGGTGGTATTCAGGGCATCACAGTCACCGCCGTGCTGGTGGCCGGAGTAATAGGCGCTATCTTTGCCCCCCTTTTCGCCAAACTGTTCCACGTCACAGACCCGGTGGCGGAAGGGGTGGCCATCGGGGCGTGCAGCCATGCTCTGGGTACCTCCAAGGCCATGGAGATTGGCGCTCTCCAGGGGGCTATGAGCTCTATCGCCCTTTGTGTATGCGGCATCATGACCTCCATCATCATCATGTTTTTCTAATCCGCATAAAAGCAGCCCGTGCCGATGGCACGGGCTGCTTTGTCTTTTATCTTAAATTAGCGTTTCTTGCTGAAAATACGCTCCAAAATATCCCAGTCATCGTCACTGACCTTGGGCTTCTCCGGTTCGGCAACAGGAGAAGCGGCCGACTGCCCCTCTCCAGCTGGCTGCCCAGCCTCCTGGGACGGAGCCTGTACCGCGGGACGCTCCCCAGCAGCGCTGGGGGCAGTTGGAACACTGTTGGGCGCCTGGTCAAACCCGGTAGCGATGACAGTGACCCGAATCTCGTCCTCCAGGGACTCATCAAAGGCAGCGCCGAAGATGATATTGGCGTCGGGGTGAGCGGCCTCTTGGACCAGGTTGGCCGCTGTCTCTACCTCCTCCAGGCCGATATCCATAGAGCCGGTCACATTGATCAGCACGCCCTTGGCGCCGTTGATAGAAGTCTCCAGCAGGGGGCTGGAAATAGCCATCTTGGCAGCCTCCTCAGCCTTATTCTTGCCCGCGGCGCGGCCAACGCCCATGTGGGCGCACCCCGCGTCCTTCATGACGGCGGACACATCGGCAAAGTCCAGATTGATAAAGCCGGTGTTATTGATCAGGTCAGAGATGGACTGGACGGCCTGCTGCAGAACATCGTCCGCAATCTCAAAGGCGTTGAGCATGGTGATCTTCTGGTCCGTGGCCAGCTTCAGCCGCTCGTTGGGGATGATAACCAGTGAATCCACCTTGTTGCGCAGTTCAGCAATCCCGTTCTCCGCCTGCTTCATACGGCGCATTCCCTCGAACCGGAAGGGCTTGGTGACCACGCCCACGGTAAGTATCCCCAGCTCCTTGGCAATATCGGCCACGATGGGGGCCGCGCCAGTGCCGGTGCCACCGCCCATGCCGGCGGTAATAAAGACCATGTCAGCGTCCTCCAGGACCTTGGAGATCTGGCTACGGTTCTCCTCGGCAGACTTGCGGCCCACCTCAGGGTCGGAGCCCGCCCCCTGGCCGTTGGTCAGCTTCTCGCCGATCTGTATCTTCTGGCCTGCGCCAGAGAGCGACAGCGCCTGCTTGTCGGTGTTGACCGCGATGAAATCCACGCCCTTGGTGCCGGTACGGACCATACGGTTGACCACGTTATTGCCGCCGCCGCCGACACCCACTACCTTGATGTTTACTACGCTTTCAGGACCCATATCCAATCCGAAGGCCATTGTCGTTCCTCCTATGTAAATGTGGAAGCTATCGCCGCAAAACAACCTGTTGTGGATAGCTTCCGCTTGTGAAGTCTACATTTTGTTATATTGTATCGCTCTTTCCTTTGCCGGTCAAGAGAAAATCTCGCTTCCGACGAAACTTTCCGTCATTTTCCAATACTTCCCATCAATCGGGAGAATACACCGCGGCGTAGTCCTGCTGTGTCAGGTCCATGGTGCCGGATGCCTGACTGCCAAACTCCTCCTCCGCCTTGGCCACCGCCTGCTCCAGCACTCGGAGCTTATAACTAAAGTCCGCGTTAAGGGGCATTTTTACCTCAAACCGCTCCAGATAGTGCAGTTTGACCTGGGTTTCACTCAGTTGGATGGAGGATACCCGGTCCACCGCCTCCATCTCCTCCAGAGTGGCCAGCAGATCCAGCAGGGCATCCAGTCTGGGCTGCTCCGCCTCTGGGATCTCCAGCATGGTACCCGCCTTTGGTGACAGGGCGGTGAGCCCTGTCACCTCGATGGCTCCGCTGTCGGTGGGCGCCGGCTCCAGCAGCTTGCCCCCCACACTGATGAGCCATGGCTCCGAAGCCGCCTGGAGGGTGGCCGGCTGACTGCCGGAGGAGCTGGCCTCTGGGTCCTCCGCCGGCTGCTCCGGTTCCTCCACTGTCACCGCAGCGCCCGGTTCCGGGGGCAGGATCTGGGCGACAGCGTCCCACTCGGACACCATAATGACGATGGTGCTGGGCAGAGAGCGGCGGATCAGAATCTTCTCCACATAGGGCAGCTGCCGCAGCACCTGATTCCCGATCTGATACTTATTCATTCGGTAGAGATTGTCGCCGATTTGGATGCCGGAGGCGTCTATCACCTCTTGCTGTGTATAGCGGCTGTTTCCTGTCACAGCGATGGTCTCCACCTGGAAAAATACTGTGGCCCCTATGGTCAGGGCGATGACCACAGCCAGGGCGCAGAGCAGCTTGAACAGAGGGCCAAAGCGCCCTCTGTTCTTCCTGCGTGTTCTGCTGTGGTTCTTTCTCGGCATACGATCCTCCCTGGCTCCGCCGGGCTCCCATCCGGTTCCTGCCGGAAGTCTGCACAGCTTCGCCGCTGGTTCTCTGTGTTCCCAATGGTCCCCCTCTGGTCAATCCGGAAGCTCCTGAATATCCGCTCCCAGGGCCCGCAGGTTCTGAGGCAGCTTCTCATAGCCCCGGCAAATATGGTGCAGGTCGGACACCTCCGTGGTCCCCTCCGCCCCTAGTCCGGCTACCACCAAGGCGGCCCCGCCTCTCAGGTCCGTGCTTCGGACGGCGGCTCCATGGAGCCTTCCTACCCCGGTGACTACCGCCACCCGGCCGTCTACCCGGATATCCGCCCCCATGCGGCGCAGCTCGTCTACATGGCCGTACCGGCTATCAAACATATTCTCCACAAACATGGTGGTCCCCTGCCCCCCAGTCAGGGCGGCCATCAGGATGGCCTGCCCATCGGTAGGGAAACCGGGATAGGGCGCGGTACGCACAGTTGGGATGCTCTGAAGCGGCCCCCGGCTCTCCAGCAGAATGTGGTCCGGTCCGGAAGTCAGGCGGCAGCCCGCCTCCTCCAGCGCACTGAGCACCGCGGTAAGCGTCTGGGGCTCCGCCCGGGTCAGCTCCACCTCTCCTCCGGCGGCGGCCGCCGCGCATAGATATGTAGCCGCCGCGATCCGGTCCCCCATGACGCAGTGCTCCGCCGGATGGAGCGGCACGCCGCCCCGGATGGTGATAACCGAGGTCCCTGCCCCCGACACCTCCGCCCCCATAGCCCGCAGAAACCCTTGCAGGTCCACAATTTCCGGCTCGCGGGCGGCGCCTTGGATCAAGGTGACCCCCGGACAGCCGCAAGCGGCCAGCATGGCGTTTTCCGTCGCGCCCACGCTGGGCAGGTTCAGGCAAAGCTCCCTTCCCCGGAGGGCTCCGCCTCCCTGGCAGCGCAGGCACCCCTGGTCCTCCCGGATCTCCGCACCCAGACGGCGCAGAGCGGACAAGTGCAGGTCGATGGGCCGGGGGCCCAGCTCACAGCCGCCGGGATAGGTCAGCTCCGCTTCCCCCAGCCGGGCTAGCAGCGCACCCAGAAAGATCACAGAGGAGCGCATCTCCCGCATCAGCCGGTCCGGAATGTCCGAACGGCACAGGGCAGAGGCATCCACCAGGACAGTATCCCCCTCCCGCTCCGTCCGGCAGCCCAGAAGGCGCAGGATGTCCAGGGTAGCAGATACGTCGGACAGGTCGGGACAGTTGTGGATGACACTCTGACCCGGGGCCAACACGGCGGCGGCCAGGATGGGCAGGACACTGTTCTTGGCCCCCTGAACGGACAGGCTGCCCGATAGGGGCCGTCCGCCCTCGATTCGATAAAAGCTCATGGGATAGCCTCCAAATTTCTTTGATTCAGGCTATCCTATGCGGAAACAGTCCATTTGGTTTATGAGGCGGTCCCGCCCCTTCTTATGCTTTGTCTCGCATGATTTCCCGCAGGGTCTGGTATATCTTCTCCCCGGCGTTGGGCACAGCCATGGCGTTGAGGGCCCGGACCATGGCGTCCCGCCGGTCCCGCTCCTGCATCAGCAGCTCCACAGTATCGTAGAGGGTATGCTCCCCGCAGTCCTGCTCCCGCAGGAGGATCGCCGCCCCCTGGTCAGCCAGCACCCGCGCGTTCTTTTCCTGGTGGTTGGCAGTGACATTGGGGGATGGGACCAGCACCGAGGGCTTGGCGATGGCGGTGATCTCCGAGATCGTGGAGGCCCCCGCCCGGCACAAGACCACGTCGGCGGCGGCCATGACCAGAGGCATATCATAGATATACTCCCGGACCTCCACCCCGTTGTCCCCCAGCTTCAGCCCCCGGCGAAGGAGCTCCTCCCGCATCCAGGGGAAGTCCCGGCCGGCGCCATGGATATGGCGGATGGGAGCGCCCTCATAGCACTCCTTGGCGATGAAATCCACCATCTTCTGGTTCATGACCTCTGCCCCCAGCGAGCCCCAGTAGGACAGCAGCAGAGGCCGCTCGTCGGCGAGGCCCAACTTCTTCCTCGCCTCCTGGCGGGTATACTTGAAAAAATCGCCCCGGACCGGGGTGCCGGTGACCACCACTTTGGAGGGGTCGTCGTAGTGGGAACGGCTCTCCTCAAAGCCCACCATCACCCGGTCCACCACTCTGGCCAGAGCCTTTGTGGTCAGACCTGGGACGGCGTTTGACTCATGGACGGCGGTGGGGATCTTCCGGCGGGCGGCCTCGTTGACCACAGGGAAGGAGGCGTAGCCGCCGGTGCCCACCACCAGGTCAGGTTTAAACTCATCCAGAATAGCCTGAGCCTGCTTTTTGGACTTCCGCATATTCATCAGGGTGCCCAGGTTGTGGGCGATATCAGCAGGGGCAAAGGAGCGGTGGAAATTGGTGATGGTGACGGAGCGGATCTCGTAGCCCTCCTTGGGCACCAGCTTATTTTCCATCCCTCCATCGGCCCCCACGAAGAGGACCCGGCAGCCTGGGTGCCGCTCCTGGAAGATATGGGCCAGAGCCACCGCGGGATTCACATGGCCGGCGGTACCGCCGCAGGTAAACAGAATGTTCATAAAACACCTCTTCTGTGAGCGTGAAGAACAATGCCTTATCTTAGCTCTCCACGCTTTCTATCAGTCCTTTTTCGGCGCCGGAATCTGCCGGGAGATGCTCAAAATAATGCCCATCTCCGCCAGTTGTATCATCAGCGCGGTACCCCCGTAGCTAAAGAAAGGCAGGGAGATGCCCGTGTTGGGGATCAAGTTGGTGACCACCCCGATGTTTAGAAATACCTGGGCGGCCAGCAACGTGATGATACCCACGATGGTCAGGGTGCCGAATTTGTCTCTGGCGTGGAGGGCCAGCCAATAACCACGCATGATAAGCAGGGCGAACAGAATCAGGACGATGGCCGCTCCAATGAAGCCCAACTCCTCCACCACGATGGAAAAGATAAAGTCATTTTCCGGCTCAGGGATGTAGAGAAACTTCTGGCGGCTCTTACCCAGCCCCAGGCCCAACAGGCCGCCAGAGCCGATGGCATAGAGGGACTGGATGGGCTGATAGCCCGCGCCCTGGGGATCGGACCAGGGGTCCAGCCACAGGTTGATCTTCCGCGTCATATAGTCGGTGGCAAAGACCACAAAGGTAAGGGCGGCCACAGCAAAGGAGCCCAGCCCTACGAACCATCCCAGATTGATGCCTGATGCGAAAAGGACGGCGGCGGCCCCCACCATGATGAGGATGGTACCCGACATATGGGGCTCCATGACCACCAGTACCAGCACCAGGGAAAGCACCGCACCGTAAGGCACCAGTTCCAAAAAGCCGATGCGCTCCAGCCGATTCAGAGTCCGCCCGGTGAGCGTCCGGTTGGTAAACTTCTTTTTCCGCTCGGTGTCCCGCTTGGACAGCCGGGCCGCGAAAAACAGGACCACCGCCACCTTAGCAATCTCGGAAGGCTGAAAGGTGGGGCCGGCCACCAGGAAAAGATAGAGCCAGCGTTTCACCTGGTTGATCTCTACGCCGATGGGCGTCAATACCAGCACCAGCAGCGCAATCGCGCCCACCAGCACAAAGACAGACATCCAGCGAAAACGCTGGTAATTGATCTTGGATGTCACATACATCACCAGCAGACCTGCCGCGGCATAGGCGGCCTGCCTTCGGATGTAGAACATGGGGTTGTTCTGCACATTTTGGGACGAGTCATAGTAGGCCGAGGCAAAGGAAGCGGAAAACATCATGATGAGCCCGATCCCCACCAGCATGAGCACCAGCATCAGGAAGGGCAGGTCCATGGGGCCGCGGGCCAGCTGCTCCTCCATGGTCAGGTCACGTTTTGCTTTTCTGGCGATAATGTCCACCTCCTTTGATCAAATGGGGACGTACTCGGACAGGGATCCGGAAAAGCGCGGGGCTGCTCTCTCCCGGCGTCAGACCGGATAGCGGTTCATTACTCCCAGAAAGGCCACGACGCACAGCACCAACGTCAGTCCGGAAAAGACACAAAAGAGCTTGGTTTCGCTCCAGCCGCCCATCTCCAGATGGTGGTGGAGGGGCGCCATGCGAAAGAACCGCTTTCCGCCTGTTTTCTTGAAATAGACTACCTGGATAATATCGGACAGCACCTCAGCCACATAGACCAGGCCGATGATGGGGATGACCAGGGGGATATTCAGGGCGAAGGCCAGCCCGCACACCATACCGCCCAGAAAGAGGGAGCCTGTGTCCCCCATAAAGACCTTGGCGGGATGGAAGTTATAGAGCAGGAAGGCGGACAGACCGCCGGCCAGGGCAGCAGAGAGTACCGTCAGGTCATCCCGGCCGTACCAGGCGGATACGCCCACATAGAACAGGGCCACAGGGATGGTGACGCCGGTGGCCAGCCCGTCGATGCCGTCGGTCAGGTTGACGGCGTTGACAGTGCCCACCATGACAAAAGCGGCGAACACCATGTACACCACCCAGGGAAGGGCCAGCTCTACATTCAGGAAGGGGATATACAAATTGGGGGTCAGATAGCCGCTTCCGCGCAGCAGCACAGTGAAGACGATAGCCGCCGCAAGCTGGAGCAGGAACTTCTGACCGGCAGTCAGTCCCTCGTTGGCGTGGTGGCGCAGCTTCTGAAAGTCATCAATAAAGCCGATGATCCCAAAGACCAGAGCAAACAGAAACACATACAGGTGGTTTCGGCTTCCCCGAAGCAGGTCCTCCCACCCGGCTGTAAGCACGGCCACGCCGATGGCCAGGATAAACATGATGCCGCCCATGGTGGGGGTCCCCTGTTTGGCCATGTGCCAGGTGGGTCCATCCTCCCGGATGGACTGGCCCGCCTTCAGCCGGCGAAGCAGCGGGATCAGGATCTGGCCCGCGATAGCGGCCACGCCAAAGGCCACGATAAAGCTCAGTATATATGTCATGTCGGAACCCCTCCAGGTCGTCTTTCTCTCAAGTAAGTCAAACCGCGCATATGCGGCCTATTATTATACTATGCCCGCCGGAGTTTTTCCAGTCCTTTCTTGTCGTTCCGGCAGAGTTTTAAGCCTTTGCACACACTTTCCCGTCCTTTTTCTCGGAAATGGCACGCCTTTCTCACGGCTCCGCCCCACTCCCCGCCAGCGCCGTGCCGGCCCGCGCTTGGGCGGCCGCCTTAGGAGGCGTTCTTTGCGCGGCAAACCAGTCGGCTACAATCTCCCGCTCGTCCAGATGATGGAACACGCCGTTGATCTCCTGATAGGTCTCATGGCCCTTGCCCGCCAGCACGATCACATCGCCAAGCTGTCCCTGGGACAGGGCCCAGCCGATGGCCGCAGGCCGGTCCGGCTCCACATGGACCTTCTCCAGCTCCCCCTCCATACCGGACAGGATATCGGTGATAATGGCCTTGGGATCTTCCGTCCGGGGATTATCCGAGGTGACCACCACCACATCGGCCAGGTCCTGGGCGATGGCCCCCATAATGGGCCGTTTGGTTTTATCCCGGTCTCCCCCGCAGCCAAACAGACAGATGAGACGTCCGGCGGTAAAGTCCCGCGCGGTGGTCAGGATGTTCTCCAGGGCGTTGGGGCTGTGGGCGTAATCGATGATGACGGTATAGGCCGGAGGAACAGGGACCACCTCCACCCTGCCCTTTACCCCGTGGACCGCGGGCATGACCCGAGCCATCTCCTTCAGACCCAGGCCCAGGCACAGTCCGGCGGACAGGGCCGCCAGGGCGTTGTAGATGGAAAACCCTCCGGGGATGGGCAGGTGGACGCGGACTAACCTGCCGGTGGAGAGCGCGTCAAACTCCACGTGGCTGGGGAACAGGCGGATATTTTTGGCGCTCAAATTCGCCTGGGTCCTGTTTTCCGAATAGGTAAACACCGGACATCTGACCCGTTCCAGATACCAGCGGCCCGCTGGGTCGTCCAGGTTCAGCACCGCCTGGCGGCACTGGTCAAAGAGCAGTCCCTTGGCCGCTCGATATTCCTCCATGGTGTGGTGATAATCCAGGTGGTCTTGGGTCAGATTGGTGAACAGCCCCAGGTCAAAGGTCAATCCCGCCGTCCGGTGCTGGACCAGGGCGTGGGAGGATACCTCCATTACCACATAGGTACAGCCATTGTCCAGCATCTGGCGCAGAAGGGCTTGGAGCTCATAGCTCTCCGGGGTGGTGCGGTGGGCAGGCAGCTCCTCCCGCCCTATCATGTTCCGATTGGTGCCGATCAGGCCCACCTTGGCCCGGCGCGTCCCCTCCAGCAATTCTTTGATGAGGCTGGTGGTGGTGGTCTTGCCGTTGGTCCCGGTGACCGCCACCAGGGTCATAGCGTCCCCCGGATGTCCAAACCAGTTGGCCGAGAGAAGGGCCAGAGCCAGTCTGGTATCCTCTGTCACCAGCCAGGGACCCGGCCGATCCGGAGCCCGCTGGCACAGGACGGCCGCGGCGCCTCTCTCCAGAGCCGTGTCGATGTACCGGTGACCATCCGTCTTATCTCCGGGCAGAGCCACGAAGAGAGCGCCGGGCTCCAGGGTCCGGCTGTCATAAGAAATGGAATTTATTTCCATCTCCTGGTCAATGTTACCCCCCTTGAGGGGGACGCCGTTCAACAATTGGCGCAATTTCATGTCGTCACCCCTCAAGGGTGGGTTTGATTCTCTATAAATTTTGCCAAAATGATGCAGCAGTCTAGCGAGCCGGAGGGATCTCCCTATCTCGAGTCTACCGCACCGTCCTCCACAATGTTGGAGAACTGAACATCTACCACGGTGCCCATGGCGGCTGTTTCTCCGCCCAGGATGCTCTGGTCACTGGCAGTCGTGGTATTACTATAGTACACAGATACGCCGGAGGCCCGCATAAAGAACCCGGCCTCCTCCAGCCGTTTCTTGGCGCCCTCATAGCTCATGCCCACCACATCTGGGACAGTACCGCTCTCCTCGGGCACCGCGTCCCCTAGGTATAGCACCACAGTGGAACCTCCTGGGACGCTGGCCCCGGCGGCAGGGAGTTGAGCGGTAATGCTCTCTCCCTCGCCCACTGTGCGGTACTTCAGGTTTTTCTTGTCTAATGCCTTTTTGGCATCGGCCACTGTCATACCGGTGACTTTGGGGGTATTTACATCCACGGCGGCGGACTCGTCGGCGTTGTACTTCTTCTCCACTCCCATATAGTCCAAGATCTGGGCGATCAGGGGGCCAGCTTTTGGGGCGGCCATATTGCCGCCGCTGATGTACACCCCTGTGGTGGATTCTTTGGGGTTAGTGGCGCTCTCCTGAGGTTTGTCGTAGGCCAGCAGGACGATGACCTGAGGGTCGTCAGCCGGAGCGAAGCCCATAAAGGACACGATAGTGCGCCCCGTCTCCCCTGTTTCCGAGGAGCCCGTCTTACCGCCGATGCGGTACCCCGCCACATAGGCGTTCCTGCCGGTCCCCTTGGACACCACCTGCTCCAGGATATCGGTGGCCCGCTGGCTGGTCTCCTGGCTGACCACTTGACGGACGACCTCGGTCTCCGTGTTCTGGACCACGGTGCCATCCTTCGTACTGATAGACTGGACCACATAGGGCTTTACCAGGTTACCGCCATTGATGACGGCCGCAAAGCCTCGAATCATCTGGAGGGGGGTGACGTTGAATCGCTGGCCGAAGGAGGCTACCGCCAGGTCAGTGGGAATCATGTCTTCCCGCTCCCAGACCACGCCCTTGCCCTCTCCAGGCAGGTCAATGCCTGTTTTTTCCTTCATGCCGAAGGCCTCGAAATAGTCGTAGAACAAATCGATGCCCAGCCGCTGACCGATGGCGATGAAGGCGGGGTTGCAGGAGTTGCCCACCGCCTCCGCCAGGGTCTGGGAACCGTGGCCAGTGACCTTGGAACAGTGAATCGTGTGATCGGCGATCTTCACGCTGCCGGAGCAGTAAAAGGTGTCGCTCTCACTCACCACCCCCTCCTCCAGGGCGGCGGCCAGCACCAGGGCTTTGAAGGTAGATCCCGGCTCATAGGTATCGTCGATGGCCTTACTCCGCCACTGGCTCATCACGGCCTGACTGTATGCCTGACTCTCTGCCTGTGCCATGAGCTCGGCGTCGGTCAGATTTTCCGGATTGTCCGCCTTCAACTGCTCGTAGATGGCCTGAGTGTTCTCATCCATCTTTCCATTCAGCATATCATCCAGAATTTTTGAGTAGTTATTGGGATCAAAGTCCGGGGAACTGGCAATCCCCAGGACAGCACCAGTGTTGGGGTCCATGGCAATGGCGAAGGCGCCGTTGCGCACGTCATAGTCCTGGATGCCCTCCTCAATGGTTTTTTCCAGATAGGACTGGATGGTAGCGTCGATAGTCAGGGTCAAGTCATAGCCGTCAATGGCGTCCACGAAATCAGAGTATGCGTTGTACATCTGGGTGCCCGCTCCGGTCTTGGTGGTGACCACCCGGCCGGCGGTGCCCTCCAGCACGTCGTTGTACGCCGCCTCGATACCGTAGGCGCCCCCCTCGTCATTGACAAACCCCAGGGCCTGGGCAGCTAGGCCGGAGTAGGGGTAGTAGCGTTTGGTCCCGGGAGTAAGGTATAGGTAGGCGGAGGTCTTGTTCTCGGTGATGTATTCCCGGATGGCCTGGGCCTCCTCCTCCTCGATGTTCTTCTTGATCTCACGGTAGGAATACTTGGTGGCGTGCACCTGGGTATCTACTCTCTCCTCGTCCAGGCCGGGGACGAGAGCCATCAGGTCCCGGACCATCTGGTCCTGCTTGGCGGCCACCGCCGCCTCGTAAGCCGCCTGGTCCAGATTGCCCTCCTCATCGGTAAAGTCCTTTTTGGACACGCTCTTTTCCAGGTCGTTGGGGGATAAGATCAGGTTGTATACTGTGGCTGACATGGCCAGCACGTTGCCGTTTCGGTCGTAAATGTTCCCCCGGCTGGAGGATACAGACAGGTCCAGCGTCTGCTGCTTGGTGGCCAGCTGCTGGTAGTAGTCATGGTTGACAATGGCGATGTTCCACAGCTTCCAAAACAGAGGGATGAACATAAGCACACCGCACACCGCCATCAGGAAGACCGTGCGCCGGAATATAGACCGTTTGGAGTGGCTGCCCCGGGTCCCGCCGCCCGCGCTCTGGCGGCTTTTTCTCCCGTATTCCTCCCGCATAACGCTTCCCTCCTTTGCGGTAGAAGGGCGCAAGAAATATCCTTTCTTGCGCCCCTTGCTCTATCTTTCGTCTTTCATCTATATGGCCGGTTCAGCGGAAATATTCAATCATTTCTCCCAACACTGTGCCCGCTGCCTTCAGGGCGCCGACGATGCCTCCGGAAGCCTCCTGCTCACCGTAGACCACCACGGTATCCGGCTCGGACAAATCGATGTACTCTACCTGGTCGCTGGTGGGCCGCACCATGCTCTCTCCCACCGCGGCCTGGATCGTCTCCATATCAAAGACCTTTTCGTACTGGGCGGACAAGGTAGCGTTCTCTGTCTGGAGTGTGGTCAGCTGGTTTTGGAGGGATACCACCTCCCCATTTAGGGCGGTAAACTGGGCAAAGCTGGTAATGAGCAGGGCCGCAAAGACTGCCACCGCAATGAATCCCACCACCGCGAAGGGAGCCACCTGACCGGCCTCTCGGACCTGGACCTGGGTGCGGGTCAGCTGCTTGCGGCGGACGTGCTCCCGTGTCTTGGGCTGGGGACGGCGCTGAAGCTCCTCCTCCCTTCTGGGGGCACGGACGGCAGAGCCGTCATAGGCGGGGGCATAGGCCACGCTGCCATAGGTGTTATATACGGTTGTGCTGCGACGGCGGGCGGCCATAGCGCTCACTCCTTCTCTTTGGTAGGAAGCGGGCACGCCGGACGTGCCCTTTACAATTTTTCCGCCACCCGCAGCTTGGCGCTGCGGGAGCGGGGATTCTCCTCCAATTCCTGGGCAGAAGGGAGAATGGGTTTTTTATTCACCAGCCGGATGTCCGGCGTCTTGCCGCAGACGCAGACGGGAAAATCCGGCGGGCAGGTACATCCCCTGGCAAAACCGGCCAGGCTGGTCTTGACAATGCGGTCCTCCAGAGAGTGGAACGTAATCACCGCCAGCCTTCCCCCTCTGTTGAGATGGGAGACCGCCCCCTGGAGCATCCGGTCCACAGAAGACAGTTCGTCGTTGACCGCGATCCGAATGGCCTGAAAGGTCCGCTTCGCGGGGTGCTGTTTTTCTCTCAACGCCTTGGCGGGCATAGCGCTTTTGATGATGTCCACCAGCTCCAGAGTAGAGAGGATAGTCCTCTCCGTCCGGCGGCGGACGATAGCAGCGGCGATCTGAGGAGCGCAGCGTTCCTCACCGTACTGAAAGAGGATGCGCCGCAGCTCCTCCTGGCTCCAGGTGTTGACCACCTCCGCGGCGGTCAGCCCCTCAGACCGGTCCATCCGCATATCCAGGGGGGCGTCAGCCATGTAGGAGAACCCACGGGAGCTGTCATCCAGCTGCGGGGAGGACACCCCTAGATCAAAGAGCATCCCATCCACACCGGACAACTCCAGCTCCTCTACAATCTGGCCCACCCGGTCAAAGTTGCTGTGGACCAGGGTGACCTTATCCATGTATTCGTCCAGCCGCCGACCCGCAGACTCCAAGGCCGCCTCGTCCCGGTCCACACAGATGAGCCGCCCGGTATTCAATCTCTTTGCGATCTCCCGGCTGTGGCCTGCCCGGCCCAAGGTCCCGTCCAGATACACGCCGTCCGGGCGGATATTCAGCCCCTCAATGCACTCATTGAGCAGAACGGGGTAGTGGGTAAACTCACTCATATCAGAATCCCAGCTCCGCCATACAGGCAGCCATCTTCTCCGGCGTCATTTCTTCCTCCTCCTGGGCATTCCAGGCATCGGCGGACCAGATTTCCGCCCGGTCATTGACTCCGATGATGACTACATCCTTCTCCAGGCCGGCATATTTGCGCAGCTTCTGGGGGATGACGATGCGCCCCTGGCTGTCCAGCTCGCACTTGGCGGCGTTGGCGAACAGCGGCCGCATGGCCTTGGACTGGCTCATTGGCAGGGAAGCGAATTTTTCAGTAAAGCGATCCCAGGTGGCTTGGGGATAGATGGCCAGGCAGGCGTCCACGCCCATAGCCAGGTAGAAGGTGACCCCCAGCTCCTCCCGGAGCTTGGCGGGGATGAACAGCCGACCCTTAGCATCGATGCTGTGCTCGTATGTGCCGGTCATGTTCCTCACCTCTCCCCCACTTTAGTGGTTTATATAGGGATTTTACTCCACTTTACTCCACCTTGCCTTTTAGTATAAAAGGTGTTGACATAAAATGCAAGTCTTTTTTTCATGGTTTTTTATAGAAAAAACCGCCGCTTTCCTTCGAAATCGGCGGTTTCTTTACAAAAACATCTGTTCCATTTAGTTTACAATAACTTCCAACTAGTCCAGTCCCATTGATATCTTGTGCCACTCTCTTCTGTCCATCGCAATATGTTGTGCTCGTTTTTCTTTTCTGACAAAAAAAGTCCGTCCGCACCCGGAACGGGCGCGGACGGATCCATTGTCATCTCCGACAAACAGGGGTTCAGTTGACTTCAGCCTCATCCTCCAGCCTCTCCAGCTCCTCCAATCGCTGGGCTACGGGGGACTCTAGCGCGCTCTGGCTACAGGATGTCTGCATATAGGCGGCCACAGCGGTGGTGCTCTTCTTCACCGGAGTGATGGTTCCCGCGCCGGCCACACAGCCGCCGGGACAGCCCATCCCTTCCAATAGATAGCCATTATACTTGCCGGCCTTAGCCATTGCCAACATCTTCCGGCACTCCCGCAGACCATCGGCGTGCTCCACCAGAACCTCTCTTTCGGGGTCCAGCTCCTTGATGGCAGCCTTGACCGCGGCGGCCACTCCCCCCGTCACCGCGAAGCCACGGCCAGCGCCAGTGGCTCGCATAAAGTCGTTCTCGGGATCGCCGGGCATCTTGCTGGGGTCCACGCCCTTAGCGTCGAACACGCCCTGCATCTCCTCAAAGGTGAGGACGAAGTCCACATAGCTTCGGATGGTACGCCGGGAGGCCTCCAGCTTCTTAGCGGCGCAGGGGCCAATGAATACCACACGGGCCTCGGGGTCCTCCTTTTTGATGAGCCGGGCCGTAAGCACCATGGGCGTCAGGGCCATGGAGATGTTGTCCTTGAACTGGGGGTACAGCTTTTTAGCCATCACAGACCAGGAGGGACAGCAGGAGGTGGCCAGGAAGGGGAGCTCGTCCGGCACCTTCTCCAAAAAGTCCTTGGCCTCCTCGATGGTGCACAGGTCGGCGCCCACCGCCACCTCCCGCACATCGGCAAAGCCCACCTGGAGCATAGCCTCCCGCATCTGGGCGGCGGACACATTCTCACCGAACTGGGTGACGAAGGCGGGGGCCACAGCGGCGACGACTCGATCCCCCCGCTTGATGGCCTGGATCATCTGGAAGATCTGGCTCTTGTCCGCGATGGCGCCGAAGGGGCAGTTGACCAGACACATTCCGCAGGATACGCACTTGTCATAGTCGATCTTGGCCCGGCCCAGCTCGTCAGAGCTAATGGCATCCATGCCGCAGGCCTCGGCGCAAGGCCGCTCAAACTTGATAATGGCGTTATAGGGGCACTGGTCCACGCACTTGCCGCACTTGATGCACTTCTCCTGGTCGATGACGCTCTTACCCTGGACCACCTTGATGGCATCCTTAGGACAGACTTCCCGACAGGGATGGGCCAGACAGCCCTGGCACATATTGCTCACCCGGACCTGCTTTGGGGGGCAGGCGTTGCAGGCAAAGGGAATAATGTTGATCAGCGGGGGCTCATAGTACTTCTCCGCCACCACGCTGTCCTCCAGATGGTCGATGGTAGGGGCGTATTCATTCAGATCCCGCAGAGGCAGGCCGATGGCCAGGCGCAGCCGCTCGCTGACGATGGCGCGCTCCACCAAAATATTCTGGCGGTAACGGGCCACCTCGCCAGGGATGATCTTATGGGGCAGGCGTCTAAGCGTCTCCCCATAGTCGCCGCCCTCAAAGGACATCCTCGCCACCTCGGTAAAAACCTTGCGGCGAATGTCGTTGACTACGGTATGCACTCCTCGCATCCCAGTTTCCTCCTTAGAAAGATACAGATAAGATTCTTTTTCAATCGGTATCATACCACAATATCCTGTTGCTTGACAATGCCTCATCTGACAAGTATTCCCGTTTTTTGCAGGAAAAATTGTATTTTTGTGTGAAGGCTGGGATTTTCTAGGATGTATTTTCTTTATTTGCAGAATTTAATTCAGAAATTGTCCAGTTTTTATAGGGGCCGGAGTAATCTTTTTCTTTGCGCGGCAGGTAAATCGTGTTATACTGAAAGCAAGGAGCTTTGAGATATAGAAAGGAGTGATCAGCGGTGGCGATGCTGGATTGGGGACCTCTGGAACAGGCCTGTATGTCCTGTCAGAAATGCGCCCTGGCGGACACTAGGCACAACGTGGTCTTTGGGGCAGGTGTGCCAAACGCGGAAGTCATGTTTATCGGGGAGGGCCCTGGAGAGAACGAGGACTTGCAGGGCGAGCCCTTCGTAGGCCGGGGCGGGAAGCTGCTGGACGATATGCTGGAGCTCATCGACCTGGACCGGAAGAGGAACGTATACATCGCCAATATCGTCAAATGCCGCCCGCCCCAGAACCGTGACCCTCTCAACTCGGAGCAGGACGCCTGCATCGGCTATCTCCGCAACCAGGTCGCCCTGATTCGCCCCAAAATCATTGTGTGTCTGGGGCGCGTCGCCGCCATCCGTCTGATCAAGGAGGACTTTAAGATTTCAAAGGAGCACGGCCAGTGGTTCGAAAAGGCCGGCATCCATATGACCGCCCTGTTCCACCCGGCGGCCATCCTCCGGGACCCCCGGCGGCGGCCGGAAACATTTGAGGATTTAAAGGGCCTCCAGGCCAAGATCCGGGCGATCTGTGAACGGACCTATTGACGTTGTTCTGCCGGCAGCTGCTCTGCCGGCAGATTTTTTTCGATACTGTGAAACGCCGCCCCACCCCCAGCCGTACCTATAAGCAGAACCAAACGTACGAATGGTCTACACCCTACTGAAACAGAGAGGAGGAAGCTCCTTGGACGAAACAGGTCTGGTCCTGGCGCTGGCCCAGGGCGACCGCGCCGCGCTGGAGGATACCATCCGGCGATATACCCATTATGTGGCCGCGGTAGCCGCCAGGGCCCTGGCCCCTGAGCCGCTGCGGGAGGATTTGGAGGAGGTGGTCTCCGACACCTTTCTCGCCCTGTGGCGCAGCCGGGAATCGCTGGACCCGGTCCGCTCCCTCCGGCCATGGCTGGCGGTGACCGCCCGGAATCTGGCCATCGACCGGGTCAGAAGGCGGCGGGAAACGGACGCCATTCCAGACCATCTTCCCGACAGCCGGCCGGGCCCCGAAGAGCTGGCGGAGCGGAACCAGCTCCACAGTCAGCTCCGGCGGCTGGTGGACGGCATGGAGGAGCCGGACCGGACCCTGTTCCGGCGCTATTACTTTGAGGAGGAGCCGCTGCACCAGGTGGCCAAAGAGCTGGGGCTGAACCAGGCCACTGCCCGGACCCGGCTGGCACGGGGACGGCATAAGCTGCGGGAGGCCCTGTGTGGGAAAGGAGGGACGCCCTGTGTCCAGTCACATTCATGAGCTGTGGAACGACTTAGGTCTGCCCGAGGAGTACCCCGAGCTGGACCCGGAAGCCATCCTCTCCCGTGTCGAGGCGGCGCTGGAGCAGGAAGATACGGCTTCCGCTCCGCCGGAAGGTCCAAGGCAGAACAGTATGAAGAAAAAAATGAAATGGGCGGTCCTGCTGGCCGCCACCCTGGCACTGACCACGGGGGCCGCCCTGGCGGCGGCCTACCAGATGGGGGTACTGGACCTGTTTTTCACACGGGGGGACGCCAGCGTGGTGGAGCCCTATGTACAGGACACCATCAAAAGCGTGGAAAACGAAGACTACCGCCTGACGGCGGACAGTATGCTCTATGACGGTCAAAACGTCTTTGTTGTTCTCACTGTGGAAGGGCTGAATCAGCAGGCTATCGACGACCTGATGAGCAACCGGGCCTTTGCCGAGGCCCACCGAGAGCCCTGGGGGGAGGATATGGTAAGCAGGCTGCTGGAGAGCGGCAGCACCGGCCCCGATGGGATCTCCTACGATCTTCGCACCCATTCGGGCAGTATGGGAATCCATGACCTCCCCAATCCCAGCGGCACCAGCCGTTCCTGGCAGATCGACATTCAGTTCGGCGAGTATGTCGGCCCTTTGGAGGAGCCTCTGAATGTATGGCTGGCCTTTATGGGCCGGGATTACGCCGTACGGCTGCCTATGGATTCTGTGGTGGAGCCCATCCGCGTCACCCCGGACCTGGAGGTCATCTCCAATGAGTTTCTGGGGCTCCGGGGCCGGTTGAAGGAGCTTATCCTCACCCCAGTGTCCTACTCCTACGAGTTGGAACGCCTCGGGGACTGGTCCTCCTACGCCGACTCTATCACTGACCTGGGCGTTGCCACCGACCTGTTCTATCTGAAGATGAAGGACGGCTCCATCCTGACTCTGGCACAGTTGGGAGACGTGAACCATCAGTTTGAACAGGTGGTGGACCTGACCCAGGTGGATTCCATCGTCTTTGACCAGTGGGAGTTCCCCGTGGACGGCTCCCCCGCCAGAGAGGCGGAACTGGACCCCCGTCTGCGGCCCTTCCTGATGGACCCGCCCAGCCCGGTCTATGACCTGGAGGGGCTGCGCCTGGGCCATCTGTCCCTCCGCCAGCTCTGCGAGAGGCTGGGAGCGGAGTACCGCTGGGACGAGGACAGCCAGACCGCCACCGCTCGGTACCGCGGGGTGACCATCACCGCCACAGCGGGCAGTTCCACCATCCTGGTGGACGGACAGCCTATTGAGGCCACCTACTACTCCACCAAAACAGACGAAAACGGCGACGAGATGTATCTCCCCAACCCCGCCGTCCCCGTCCCGGACGGGTGCGACCTGCTGGTGGGGCACCATCTCCTGGAGGACGCCTGGAACATCTGGTGTCTGGGATGCTGGAGCCACGATGTTTCTCCCGAGGGCTTCCAGTTCGACGCCTGGCTCATCATCCCCTGATCCTGCCGCTTGCGCCCCTGCCTGAATCCAGGCGGGGGCGCTCTTGACTTTATTTTGCCAGTTCCTTATACTAAAAACGAATTCTGGCGAAGAACGCCGTCCATCACCCGGCTTCGGCCGGAGAGAGAGAAGTGTCCGCCTTGCACAACACCGCTCATCCGTCCGTCGGGCTGGAGCGTCCCCCCTCCCGCCTACCTGTTTTAGATGACTTCAATGCCCTGTGCTGCCTACTGGTCATCATGATCCACGTCATGTCTCTAGGCATCACCGACGCCGACCCCACCTCCTGGCAGGGGGCGGTGGTCTTTGTCCCCTGGCTTCTCAGCCGGTGTGCTGTCCCCGGCTTTCTGTTCAGCGGCGGGATGAAGATGGGGCTGGAGCTGGCGAGGGACACCCTGTCCCCCTACGGGCCCTATATCCTGCGCCGGGCCAAAAAGGTCTATTTCCCCTACCTCTTTTGGACTTTGTTCTACTATCTCTGCTTTCTGCCCATCGGCTATGTGCGGGGCAGTCTGGCAGAGCTGGGAAATTATTTATGGTTCGGCTCCCTGTCGGCCCAGTTCTATTATGTACTGGTGGTCATGCAGCTCTATCTCCTGCGCCCCCTGTGGCGGCAGCTGGTCCGGCGTGTGGGCTGGCTGGCCGGCTGTGCGGGCGCCCTGGTGGTCATGCTGGCCGCTCTCTGGCTCCAGGGCGCGGCCGCCCGGGCCCTTCCCTGGTTCGCGCCCTATCAGGGCAAGCTGTTCATTACCTATCTGTTCTATTGGGTGGCCGGTCTGTACGCCGGCTATCTCCGGCCGGAGCGCCCGGCCCCGACCCGCCGGCTGTGGGCCATCCTGGGCTCAGGGCTGGTGGTGCTGACCTATCTGGGCCTGTGCTATCTGGAATTTTCCGCCGGGGTGGTATTCTTTAACCTGGAGCTGATGAAGCCCCTCTCCAACCTCCTGTCCATTTACCTGCTGATGGAGCTGTGCGCCGCCTTGAAGAACTGCGGCCCTCTGCTCCGGCGGTTCCTCAACTGGCTGTACCAGGCCTCTCTCTTTGTGTTCTTTGTCCACTGCCTGGTGCTGACCTACGCCACCGCTATCCTGCAGAAGCTGGGCGTCCACTCCCTCTCTCTGCTGCTAATTGGCCGTCTAGTTGCCGCCTATTTGGGCTCCTTCCTTCTCTATTGGCTCTGGAACCGGCTGCGGCAGACGATTCACCCCCGCTGATTTTGTTCATAAACGAAAAAGAGCGCGGACAGGGTTTCTGTCCGCGCTCTTTATTAACGTCCATCTCACCTGGCCTTGGTTTCTCGCTGGAATTCCTCCATACAGGCGCTCTGGAGTAAATGGAATCGTTCCCGATCCCTGCCACCCACAGGGATGCCGTCGATGGACTCCACTCCCATGCACAGGGCGCTGGAGCTGGTGACAATGGCCTCGTCCGCGTTCATCAGCTCCACCATGGAGAAGGGTTCCTCCACCACCGGGACGCCGTTCTCTTTCGCCAGGGCAATCAGATGCTTCCGGGCGATGCCGGGGAGGATGAGCTCGTCTGTGGGGGCGGTGCGCAGCACTCCGTCCTTCAGCATGGAGATATTGCTGTGGGCGCACTCGGTGACTCGGCTGCCTCGATGGAGCACAGCTTCGTCACATCCCCGCTCCGCCGCCCGCTGGCTGGCCAGTACGCTTGGGATCAGATTCAGTGTCTTGATATGACACAGCTTGTACCGGTTATCCTCTAGGGAGATAAGCCGATAGGGCTGATTCAGGTCCTTCATCCTGTGGGGCCGCACATAGGCCAGCAAAGTGGGGGCCACCTCTGCCGGAGGGAAGGCGTGCCCTCTGGGGGCTACGCCCCGGGACACCTGCCAGTACAAGAAGTGGTAGGGAGCCTCCTCCGCCGCTTCGATGACCTTCTGCAGCTCGGCCCGCACCTGGTCCCGCTCCATCCGGAAGGGGATCTCCAGCAGCCGGAGGCTGTTATACATCCGGTCCAGATGGTCCTCCAGCGCGAAGGGGACGCGGTTGGCCACACAGGCGGCCTCATAGATGCCGTCGCCGAAGTAGAGGGCCCGGTCCCCCATGGGCACCTTCATCTCCTCCAGAGGGCCAATTTCTCCGTTGTAATAACCGACGTTCTTCCACATATCACTTGGCTCCTTTCCTATTTTCTTTCAACCGATCCGTCCTGTAACCGTCCAGCTTCAGCGCCACCCAGGCGCACAGTGTTCCGATCAAAGCCCCAGCCAGCACATCCGTGGGATAGTGGACTCCCACATACAGCCGGGACAGCCCCATCAGGACCGCCAGCAGTACAGCCCCGATCCGTCCCCAGCGCCAGGGCAGGGTCTTGGCCCAAGCCACCCCGGCCGCAAAGGCGGCACAGGTATGTCCGGAGGGGAAGGAATGGGGGTCGTTTTCCACCACCAGGGGAAGGATGGGCAGGTCCAGCCAGGGGCGGGTCCGCTCCACCAGCGGCTTTATGGTCACATTGGTAACCAGCAGTCCCAGCACCATAGCTGTCAGCGCCAGGGCCCCCGCCCGCCGGGTAGGCCGCCAGCACAGCATGGAAAGGGACAGTACGATCCACAGCAGCCCGGCGTTGCCAAGCTGGGTGTAGAAGGCCACGATGGGGTCCAGCCAGTCCAAGCGCAGGTCCTGAATGGCCAGCAGCAGCGAGGCATCCAAATTCAATAAGGCTTCCAGCATTCTCGTTTCCTTTCCAGACGGAGCCCCTGCCACCCCCGGCTCCGCCAGCCAGAGGGGGGCAGGAAAAACCGCCCGCTTGACGGTATCTCCCTCTCCATACTATAATAGGTAAAAAGGTCCCATAAGTCAATGTCATTTTACCGGGAGGTCTCCTCTTTGAAGCAGATCCTATGTCTATCCAATGAGCCCTGGAGCACCTCTCCGGGCCGGACCCAGCAGCTCCTCTCCCGGCTGCGGGACACACAGATCTTATATTTCGCTCCCCCTGCCGGCAGACGGGACCGGAGCTTTCGGCAGAAGGGGCAGAAGGTGCGCCCCAACGTGACGGTCTACACCCTTCCCCCCACCCTATTCCCGGTGTCGGAGCAGTATTCCCGGCTGTTCCTGCGCAACCAGAGGAAGCTGGGCCGATTCATCGCCGACAAGGCCGCCCGCCACCGTTTCCAATCACCCCTGCTGTGGACCACCAGTCCAGAGCAGGTCCACCTGCTGGACCACCTGGAATATGACGGGCTTGTCTACGACTGCGACCGGGATTGGGAGGAGCTGCCCCCACTGTGGGAGGGCGCCCTGGCCAACAACGCCGACATAGTCTTCGCCGCCTCCCCCCTGCTGGCCGACCGGCTGTCCCCCTGCAGCTCTAACATCGCTCAACTGCCCAACGGGGTCAACTACCCCATGTTCTCCGGCGAGGGGGGCTCTATTCAGTCGGACCCTCTGCCCCAGGTCCACGGCCCGGTGCTGGGCTGGGCCGGGGTCATCCACCGGGAACTCGATCTGTCCCCCATCCTTTACGCCGCCAGGGAGCGGCCTGGCTGGACCTTCCTGCTGCTGGGCCGGCAGGAGGACAATCCCCTCCTTCCTCGACTCAGGCGGCAGCCCAACGTGGCGCTGGCCGGCCCCTGCCCTCTCAATGAGGTACCCGACTGGCTGTTCCGCTGCGATGTGCTGTTGGATCTGCTGCGGGAGGACCGGCCGGACAGCGATGTGATCTCTGGTCGATTGTATGAGTACCTGTCTACCGGGAAGCCCATCGTGTCTATGCTGTGGCCCGAGCAGGTAGAGATCTTCCCCGACGTGGTCTACGGAGCCCATGACGAGCGGGAGTTCCTCACCCTCTGTCAGCACGCCTTGGAGGAGGCCCCCGGCTTCGTCTCTCAGCGCCGCCAGAGCTACGGCGCGGCGGCGGCCTGGTCCCTCCGAGCCGCTGCGGTATCCCGTATTTTGGACACTGCCGGCCTGCTGTGAGCAGAGGATGCCAACTTTTTTGTCCCGTATTTCGCAATTCCTTGTACAAGCCTACGAAATTCATTCCCTCTCTTGCAAAGCCCGCGTTTTTTCGATAAAATGGAACCCTAATGGATGGAAGGGGGCTTAGTCATGGGCTTTATCCGGGTGTTTTCTCCTAGGTTCGTCACTGGCTACGGCCCCAATCTGCCCAAGGCCGAACACTAACATTCTATCAGGCTATCTGTACCCGCAGATAGCCTGAATCTTTTTTGACAAAGGAGAGGTTTTGATGAAAAAAGTCGCTGTCATCATGGGCTCGGATTCCGACTGGCCGGTGGTGAAGGGAGCCTGTGAGCAGCTCCAGAGCTTTGGCATCCCCTTCGAGGCCCATATCCTCAGCGCCCACCGCACCCCCGCCGCTGCCGCCGACTTTGCCAAAAGCGCCCGTAAAAACGGCTTCGGTGTCCTCATCTGTGCCGCCGGCATGGCGGCCCACCTGGCCGGGGCCTTTGCGGGCAACTCCACCCTGCCGGTCATCGGCATCCCCATGAAGGGGGGCGCTATGGACGGGCTGGACGCCCTGCTCGCCACCGTCCAGATGCCCAGCGGCATTCCTGTGGCCACTGTGGCCATCAACGGGGCTAAGAACGCCGCTGTACTGGCCGCCCAGATTTTGTCTGTCTCCGACGACGAGCTGGCCGCCCGGCTGGACCAGGCGAGGGAGAGCATGGCCGCCCAGATCGCCGAAAAGGAGAAGAAGCTCCAGGCCGAGCTGGGACAGTAAGAGGCAGCCCGCTCACTGTGGAGGCGCGTCATGAAGAAGTCGATTCCTATCTGCTTCATTGGCGCTGCTCTCGGCGCCCTGTCCGCCCTGATCTCCCATCTGCAGAAGGTCTTTTACTGCTGCATCGCCCTGTGGTCCATCCCCGCGGGCATGGATATTTTCTTCGCCGCCCTCTTTACGGCTGTCTTGCCGTGGCCATGGCCGCTCTCTATCTCCCCCTTGGGAGGGGACGGTATGGCGGGGTACTGCTCCTGTGGATCCTCTCCACCCCCCTCTGGGGAATGCTGTTCCCCACCCCGAATGAGATCTACCGGGCCGTCTTTCAGACAGAGGCCTCTCTGGGCGGTGGAGGCGGCTTCGCCCTCCTCTTTGTTTCGTTGTGCTCCTTTTTTGTCTATATCCCCGTTTTCCTTTTCGCCTGTTCTATTTTTTATCCCAAATACACTCAGCATCCATTTCAATTTCATACATGGAGGAATGTCATCATGGAAAAGAAGCTTGTTTACACTGGTAAGACCAAGGACGTGTTTGCTCTGGACAACGGCAACTACCTGCTGAAGTTCAAGGACGACTGCACCGGCAAGGACGGCGTGTTCGATCCCGGCGAAAACTCTGTGGGCCTGACCATCGATGGCGTGGGCGACGTGAACCTTCGGATGTCCATTTATTTCTTTGAAAAAATCAACGCTGCCGGCATCCCCACCCACTATGTGTCCGCCGACCTGAAGAACACCACCATGGAGGTCAAGCCTGCCAAGGTGTTTGGCCACGGGCTGGAGGTCATCTGCCGCCACAAGGCAGTGGGCTCCTTCCTCCGCCGCTATGGGGAGTACATTGCCGAGGGTGCCGACCTGCCCGCCTATGTGGAAACTACCTTTAAGAATGACGCCCTGGGCGATCCCCTGGTCACCAAGGACGGTCTGGTCGCTCTGGGTGTCATGACCGAGGAGCAGTACGACGCCATCAAGGAGGAGACTCAGAAGATCACCCAGATCGTGGCCGACGACCTGAAGGAGAAGGGCATGGTCCTGTACGACATCAAGTTCGAGTTCGGCTACGACGCGGACGGCAAGGTTATGCTCATCGACGAGGTGGCCTCCGGCAATATGCGGGTCTACAAGGACGGCAAGTACATCGATCCCATGACCCTGTCCAAGCTGTTCTTCGCCTAAATCGTGGACGTCGGTATCATTGGCGGGCAGGACGGCCCCACCGCCATTCTTATCAGCAGCAGCCCCATCGCGTTGCCTTTCATGCTGCTGATCCTTGCGGGACTGGTTGGAGCTGCCTGGTTTTTCCTGCACAAACGCAAAAAGTAAGGAGCAAATAAATGGGTGGTTTTTTTGGGGCCGTTTCCAAGCGGGACGTGACCCTTGATATCTTTTTCGGAGTGGACTACCACTCCCATCTGGGTACCCGCCGGGGCGGTATGTTGATCCATGACCCCCAGGACGGATTCCAGCGCCAGATCCACTCCATCGAGAACACCCCCTTCCGCACCAAGTTCGAGAAGGATCTGTCTGACTTCCACGGTTGCAGCGGCATCGGCTGCATCAGCGATACCGATCCTCAGCCCCTGCTGGTCCGATCCCACTTAGGCCTGTACGCCATCACCACCGTGGGCATCATCAACAATGCCGAGGAGCTAATCCAGCAGTATTTCTCCGACCACGGACATCAGTTTATGGCCATGAGCTCCGGCAAGGTCAACGCTACTGAGCTGACCGCGGCCCTCATCAATCAGAAAGATGATCTGGTGTCCGGTATCCTCCACGCCCAGGACGAAATCAAGGGCTCCATGACCCTGCTCGTCCTCACCGACAAGGGGGAGATCATCGCCGCCCGGGACAAGTTGGGCCGGCTGCCGGTCCTGGTGGGCCAGAACCAGGAGGGCTGTTGTGTGTCCTTCGAGTCCTTCGCCTACCATAAGCTGGGTTATGCCGACGCCTATGAGCTGGGGCCGAGAGAGATCGTGCGTATTACGGCTGACGGGTATGAAACCCTGTCCCCCGCCGGCGAGGAGATGAAGATCTGCGCCTTTTTGTGGACCTACTACGGCTACCCCAACTCCAACTATGAGGGGAAAAATGTGGAGGTCATGCGCTATCAGAATGGCGAGATTATGGCCCGGGATGAGGTTCTCCACGGTCTTCTCCCCAAGGTGGACTATGTGGCCGGTGTGCCCGACTCCGGCGTGCCCCACGCCATCGGCTATGCCAACCGCAGCGGCAAGCCATTTGCCCGCCCCTTTGTCAAGTATACCCCCACCTGGCCCCGTTCCTTTATGCCCACCAACCAGGACGTTCGGAATCAGGTGGCCAAGATGAAGCAGATTCCGGTACCCGAGCTCATTGAGGGCAAGAAACTGCTCTTCGTGGACGACTCCATCGTCCGGGGAACCCAGCTCCGGGAAACGGTGGAATTTCTCTATGAGTCCGGGGCGGAGGAGGTCCATATGCGCTCCGCCTGCCCCCCCATTATGTACAGCTGCAAATACCTCAACTTCTCCCGTGGCAACTCGGACATGGACCTGTTGGCCCGCCGTACGGTCCAGGAGCTGGAGGGGGACGAGGGCCAGCTCCACCTGGAGGAGTACTCTGACGCCCGCACTGAACGAGGCCAGTGCATGCTCAAGGCCATCTGTGAGAAGCTCGGTTTTGACTCTCTCGGCTACCAGTCTCTGGATGGCCTGCTGGAGGCCATCGGTCTGGACCGGGACAAGGTGTGTACTTACTGCTGGAGCGGCAAAGAATAGGCGTCAGCACGCCATCCCAACCGGAATGTGAAGTCAGAATGGCTCCGGTCCTGCCGGGCTGAACTCCACTGTTCCGTCTGGGGCGCACTCCACAATTCCTGACTTTTAAGTTCTAATTTGATCTGGAGGTCTGAAGATGAAAAACTCCCACTCCGCTTCCTATGCCGCCGCCGGCGTAGACGTCACCGCTGGCTATGAGGCTGTTCAGCGCATCAAGCCTATGGTGGAATCCACTTATATTCCCGGTGTCATGGGTACTCTGGGCGGCTTCGGCGGTATGTTTGCCCCCGACATGGCCGGCATGAAAAAACCAGTGCTGGTGTCTGGCACCGACGGCGTGGGCACCAAACTGCGGCTGGCCATGCTGCTGAACAAGCACGACACCATCGGCATCGACTGCGTGGCTATGTGCGTCAACGACATCATCTGCGGCGGCGCCTCTCCCCTGTTTTTTCTGGACTACATCGCCTGTGGCCGGAATGACCCCGCCCGTATTGCCGAAATCGTCGCCGGCATCGCCGAGGGCTGCCGCCAGTCTGAGTGCGCCCTGGTGGGCGGCGAGACCGCTGAACACCCCGGCGTCATGCCCGACGAGGACTATGACCTGGCCGGCTTCTCTGTGGGCATCGTGGACGAGGAAAATATCATTGACGGCAAGCGCCTGTCCACCGGCGACGTGCTCATCGGACTTGGCTCCACCGGCGTCCACTCCAACGGGTTCTCTCTGGTCCGCAAGGTGCTGGATGTGGAGCACACTGACCTGACCTCCCCCATGGAGGAGCTGGGCGGCCGGAGCCTGGGCGAGACTTTGTTGGCCCCCACCCGCATCTATGTCAAGGCGGTCAAGGCTCTGCTGAAGGCCGGAGTAGATATTCACGCCATCAGTCATATTACCGGCGGCGGGTTCTACGAGAACGTGCCCCGAATGATGACGGACGGCCTCACCGCCCGCATTGATCTCAAGACCTTCCCCAAGCTGCCCATCTTTGATCTGATCCAGCGGAAGGGAAACATCCCGGAGCGGGATATGTACAACACCTTCAACATGGGCCTGGGCATGATCCTGGCCATCCCCGCTGTTCAGGCGGAGCGGGCTCTCTCCACTCTGACGGATGCGGGCGAGAATGCCTATCAGGTCGGCTCTGTGGTCTCTGGCAGCGACGGTGTGGAGTTAGTCAAATGAAAAATATCGCGGTTTTGGTATCCGGGGGCGGCACCAATCTCCAGGCTCTCATCGACGCCCAGGGGCGGGGTGAGCTAATCAACGGTCGAATCACCGCTGTCATTTCCTCCACCCCCAGCGCCTATGCCCTGGAGCGGGCCAAGGCCGCCGGCATCCCCGGCTATGTGGCGGCCCGAAAGGACTACCCCTCCAGCCAGGCCATGACTGCGGCCCTGGTAAACAAGCTGAAGGGATTGGATATCGACCTGGTGGTATTGGCCGGCTTTATGGTCATTCTGACTGGCGAGATGGTCCGCGCCTTCCCCAACGCCATCCTCAATGTCCATCCCGCCCTCATCCCTTCCTTCGCCGGCCCAGGGTGCTACGGCCTCCATGTCCATGAGAAGGCCCTGGAGTATGGGGTCAAGCTGTCCGGCGCCACTGTCCACTTCGTCAGCGAGGAGTGCGACGGCGGCCCCATCGTCTCTCAAAAGGCGGTGGAGGTCCTCCCCGACGACACGCCGGAGGTACTCCAGCGGCGCATCATGGAGCAGTGCGAGTGGCAGCTACTCCCCCAAGCCGTGTCCCTGTTCTGTCAGGACCGGCTAAAGGTGGAGGGGCGGACCGTCCGTGTTTTGGAGCATCCAGAACGCGGAACGCGGAACGCAGAATGAATTTGCTTTTCTTACCCTTTTTTGCTACAATGTAACTGTGCGATATGACTGACGGTAAGTGGAAATGACCACGGGGAGTATCGCGTAATACAAGGCCGACCGTCTGGGCGCACCAATTCACAGAACTGGTGCGCCCTTTTTTTACAACAAAGGAGGAATACTGTGAAGACACATGATTTGAAGGAGATCCTTTCCAACCATCCCTATCCTGGCCGCGGCATCGTCCTGGGCCGCACCGCCGACAACAGCAAGGCCGCCATCGCCTATTTCATTATGGGCCGCAGTGAGAACAGCCGCAACCGGGTTTTTGAGGAAACCGAGGACGGAATCCGCACCAAGGCATTTGACGAGAGCAAGATGGTGGACCCCTCTCTCATTATCTACCATCCTGTGAGGGTGGTAAACGGGGCCACCGTAGTCACTAACGGGGACCAGACCGACACCATCCAGCGGTTCCTTCTGGATGGCAAGAGCTATATCGAGGCCCTTCGCACCCGCTGCTTTGAGCCCGATCCCCCCAACTACACCCCCCGCATCTCTGGTGTGGTGGAGGCCGACGGCAGTTATCAGCTATCCATCCTGAAGTCGGCTGACGGTGATCCCAGCTGCAACCACCGCTACTTCTATGAGTACGACGCCCCTGTGGCCGGCACCGGCCACTTCATCCACACCTATCAGGAGAACCTGGACCCTCTGCCCTCCTTCGAGGGCGAGCCCCGGAAGGTGGCCATCGAGGCCCCGGACGCTCAGACCTGGGCGGAAGAGCTCTGGGCCAACCTGAACCAAGACAATAAAGTATCCCTGTTCGTCCAGTACATCGACCTAGCCAGCGGAGCCAGGGAGACCGTTATCATCAACAAGCATGGCTGAACACCGCCAGAAAGGAAGTACGCCCACATGAATGAACTGGAACTGAAATACGGCTGCAACCCCAACCAGAAGCCCGCCCGCATCTTTATGGAGCAGGGCGATCTGCCCCTCAAGGTGCTCAATGGCAAGCCGGGCTATATCAACTTTATGGATGCTCTCAACTCCTGGCAGTTGGTGAAGGCTCTGAAGAAGGCCACCGGCCTTCCCGCCGCCGCCTCCTTCAAGCACGTCTCTCCCGCCGGAGCCGCCCTGGGCCTGCCCCTGTCCGATACCGAGCGGCACATCTATTTCGCTCCAGAAGGAGACCTGTCCCCTATCGCCTGCGCCTATATCCGGGCCCGAGGTGCCGACCGGCTGTGCTCCTTCGGGGACTGGGCCGCCCTGTCTGATGTGTGTGACGGAGACACCGCCCGCTTCCTGGCCGCCGAGGTGTCCGACGGCGTCATCGCCCCCGGCTATACTGATGAAGCCCTGGAGCTCCTGAAAATGAAACGCAAGGGCGGCTATAATGTGGTTCAGATCGACCCGGAGTACCAGCCCGCCCCTATTGAGCGCCGCAACATTTTCGGTATCACCTTTGAGCAGGGCTATAACGACCTGGATATCAGCGAGGAGATGCTCTCTAACCTGGTCACCGCAAACAAGGAGCTGTCCCAGCAGGCCAAAAACGATATGCTCCTGTCCCTCATCACTTTGAAGTACACCCAGTCCAACTCCGTGTGCTATGTCAAGGATGGCATGACCATCGGTGTAGGTGCCGGCCAGCAGAGCCGCATCCACTGCACCCG